>Ga0080013_1000927_pt1 | contig 40000 bp, 44 predicted proteins | sample ETNvirenome_6_85_FD_69236 | JGI IMG/M metagenome (GOLD analysis project Ga0080013, IMG submission 69236) | Marine viral communities from the Pacific Ocean - ETNP_6_85 (SPADES assembly) (version 2) | ecosystem: Environmental > Aquatic > Marine > Oceanic | place: Pacific Ocean | collected 2013-06-19 | reverse complement strand
CGGATTATATACATACATTTGATTGGGTCCATCCATATTACCCGATGGTCTTAAGTTTCCAATCACATTTTCTTTACGCGATGGTCGTAACACATCTAATATTGGTGCTACAACAGCACCTATCACTGATCCAGCCACACCGCCGAATCGTCCCCCCCGATCATTGGTTAATGTTCTCTCATTTACTGGAATGGTATACCGTGTTTTTCCATAATCGCAAGGGGCTTTATCTTCACAAGATTTCCAATGACCTGCCGAATTTGCTGGACCTGGGAATTCACCATCTGGTTTTAAGGTTGGGCGATGGGGTTGTTCATACTTACCGGGGAGATAAGGACCCTCCCCCTCCCTCTCTCCAGTTCCAAAATATTCACGAGTAGTTCCCGGTCTATCAACAGGGCGGAATACCTCCTCACTTCTAACCGTGGGAGCGCCTTGTCCAACGGGAGTTGTGAAATATCTTTGGGGGCTATTAATATAGAAGGTATCAGGAGTGTATTTTTCTACCTTGCCTTCAATTCCGCGGTTTTGCACAGGGCGTTTCCCGCCTAAAGTTACACCACCAAAGGTTATCTTGGGATTATTTTTAGTACGTAACTCATCTACTGATTTAGCAATCCATTTGGCGCGCGCTTCCATCCCAGCATTATATCCACCACTTCCCTCTGTCGTATAACCGCGTGCTAAGCCTGGTCCTACATTTTGGGTTTCAAATGGTTTTACATTAGACATATTACGGCTAGGATTTACACGTGACTGATAGAAATCACTCATATTGGGAGTTCCATGCGCCCATCCCATATTTTTTTGAGGCGCAAATAAAGGAGCTTGTTCTTGCTTACAGATTTGTTGTGAACCAACTCCCTGCATATTATCCAACATACTTTCATTGCCATCCAAATTAACGGTTCGTTGTCTGACATGTGACCCAAAAAAAGGCACCATATTGTTATGTTTTAATTTTCTTATTCCGACTTCATCCCCGGTCAATGATTTAAAAAACACCCCTCCTTTGAATTCATCTTTACTTATAGCATTTTCATAAGCATCTTGTTGATAATATTTATCTGTTGCCGCATTTGAGTTAGGGTAATAACGGACATTTGTGGAGGGTGTAACTTTTTTCTCTACTGGATAATTGATAGGTGGGATCGCCGTATTGGGTAGTTCTTGTTCTTTCTCGTAAGGTGGTTTCCGCTGCTGAAAATGTTCCTTTTTATTTTGATTTGACATTACATACATTGCTCCTAATGCTAATACTGGAATTGCAACTTCCATTATATATTTAGTAATATATTTTAATTACTAAATATTACCTTAAAATTGGGCACGGAACTTTGGTAACATAATAGTCTTTTTCAAGTAAGCGGGTATTCAAATTATTTTGAAAATGCATACAGACATTTTCTTGTGGATTTAAAATTAAAGGCCACCAATCGACTTGTTCTAAATCTCTATACATCCATGCTGGGTTGGTCGCACGGGATTGTTGGGTGTATGGTTTACAGTTCGCAAATTTTACACTACGAGACATAACAACACCTTTTTTGGGATATTCTTTATTAACACAATCCTTTGTGAGAGTGCGTGTTATTCCTAATAAATCACTATTAATATCAATAGGATGCCCGCCTGGAACTTTTCGTAAATTGGCACCCCATTTTTGTAACCTAATTTCAGGATCTTCCATAAAACATGGTGTACACCCATTACCAGGTGTATCTAACATATACCGTCCAGGACCAGTTGATTCTTGGAGTATTTTAGTTGTCCGACATGGATCATAATTAAATCGTGTTGAAGCCATTATAATAATAATATATTTTATTTTATATTAAATATCTGAAGCCAATTATTATTATTATGGAAATTACAGAGAAAATTACCATTTGCTTAAATATGATCGTCAAGAATGAAAGTAAAATTATTACACGTCTTTTCGATAGCCTTCATAGCATTATTGATTGTTATTGTATCTGTGATACAGGTAGCACCGATAATACTAAAGAAACAATTACAAACTATTTTAATGAAAAAAATATACCTGGAAAAATATTTGATACCCCCTTTAAAAACTTTGGTTATAATCGTACAAAAGCACTTCAAGAAGCTAGAAATATGGCAACGTATATACTTCTTCTAGATGCTGATATGACATTAACTATAAATTCTGATTTTAATAAGTCGTCTCTCCAAAAAGACGTTTATAGCATCCAGCAAGGAAATTCAACTTTCAAATACTTCAATACTCGTTTAGTTCTTGGTTCTCTCGATGTAAAGTGTGTGGGTCCGACCCATGAGTATTATGATTTGCCCAAAGGGACATCAACAGATCAATTGAACAGTATTTTTATTAATGATATTGGTGATGGGGGATGTAAAGATAATAAGTTCTCTCGTGATATAAGATTATTAAAGGAAGGTTTGATTAAGGAACCAAAGAATGGGCGATATTATTTTTATTTGGCGAATAGTTATTACAATTCGAATTTTATTGATGAAGCGATAGAAATGTATAAAAAACGTATTGAGTTAGGTGGATGGATAGAAGAAGTATGGTATTCCTATTATCGTTTAGGTTCTTGTTATCAAAAAAAGGGTGACAATGAGAAGGCTATTTTTACTTGGTTAGATGGATATGATTATTTTCCCAAACGTGTAGAAAATATTTATGAAATAGTAAAATATTATCGTATTCAGAGTAAACATCGGTTAGCAGATTATTTTTATAAATTGGGGAAAAACATTCCTCTCCCAAAAGACAATGTTCTTTTTCTACATCATGATGTCTATGATTTTCTCTTTGATTATGAATTTACCATTTTTGGATACTATCTCTCGCCACGTCCAAATATATTGCCTCATTTCATGAAATTATTTAATACAAACCATAATTTGGATACAAATCACCTTTTATCTAATTTTGTATTTTATTGTAAACCAATTGTTCATACAATTTCCCATAATTTGAATGATACATTTGAAAATTATAAAAGTAGTTCTCCCTCTATTATTCCTTATAAAAAAGGTTATCTTTTAAATATTCGCTATGTAGATTATCGATTAAATAAGAATGGAGATTATACTTATCATGATGGTTATCACGTCCAAACACGTAATCGGGCTATTCTAATGGATGATCATTTTAATATAACAAAGAGCACACATTGGAACCCTGCTTTCGACGATGAATGTCGTATTCGTGGTATTGAAGACGTAAAAATTATTGAATGTGGAGAGAAAATATATTTCATGGGAACAAAACAAATCCCTCAGGGAATGAAATTATGTATGTGTTGGGGGGAATATGATTTAAGTGATAATAAATTAAACGTTAAGTGTTTTGAATCCCCGAAAAAACATGATTGTGAGAAAAATTGGGCACTTTTCTCTCATAACAACGAATTACATTTTGTATATGAGTGGTCTCCTTTAACGATTGGAAAAATAACGGATAAGAGTGTGGATATTATAGCAAAAAAAGAGATGCCGCCTATATTTAAATTATTTCGTGGATCAAGTAATGGTTTTTTGTATAACCACGAATACTGGTTTGTATGTCATATTGTTCATCATTCTAAACCACGCCATTATTATCATTGTATTGTGGTTTTAGACGCAGAAACATTAACATATAAACGACATTCACGTTTTTTTACCTTCTCAGGAGAGAAAATAGAGTTCTGTTTAGGTATCATTGTTCGAGAGAAAACCATTCTTATGTCGCATAGTTGTTGGGATAGCACCAGCGAATTAAAAATATATGACAAAAATGAACTATTAAAGGATATTTTCGAGTACTAATATAATGATAACCATTGCGCTATTAGTTCCGGTCTGTAGTCGGAATCAACATTATGAAAATTTTAAAGATACACCCTTTATGAAATACTTTTTCCCATCTTTTTTGAGGACTCGTTCGCGTAAGTATCGTTATACGATATATGTTGGGATTGATAATACAGATATTTTTTACAAGAAAAATGCGGGTGAATTTATGAATTGTAGGAAAAGGGGCGTTTCTGTACAGTGTGTGTTTTTACATAATTGTGAACATAAACCAGCCCATGCGTGGAATGAATTATGTGATTTAGCTAGCCGTGATGCTACTGATTATTTTTATCAGATTGGAGATGACATAGAACTTAAAACGCCATGGGCGGAGGAGTTTATTGATATTCTCTCAACGAGAGACAATATAGGTGTGGTTGGTGGATGTCATGATATAAATTATAATGGTCGTATTCGGGCGGGAAAGACACCTGTTATTGAAAATGCATTTGTTCATAAAACGCATTATCATTTATTTGGAACTTTTTTTAATAGAGAGATAGAGAATTGGTATTGTGATGATTGGATAACGGAAGTATATAAACCTGATTATTCAACGTTATGTAAGGATATTAAAGTTGAAAATAGGGTAATGGACCGGTATCAGATTCGCGATATTGGAGAGAAAGTGAAAGAACTTATTAGAAAGGATAAAAATGTATTATTAGAGCATCATACGTTGAATTTGGTTTAGCGCAAGAGTGATTTATATTCTTTCCATACTTATTCTGGCACCTGTACAACTGAGGGCGGGTGTAAGCGGAACACCTGGATCCCAATAGATAGTTACCATATTATTTCCATCGCCATATAATGTACCCCCTCCGTTTAGTGTCGTGGAGCTATTTGTTGAAAATGTATTGGACGAATATAAGTTGGTGATATTCGTCGTATGATTGATGTTTATAGCTTGTCCGGAAACATAACATGGTCTATTATTGAGAGACCCAAAACAAGTATGTATTTCGAAATGGCCCGGGGCGGCGGAACCTTCAATCTTAAATCCACAAGGAACGAGTTTTTGAGCCACAATGGCGCCACTTGGTCCACAAACAACACCATACCATCTACCTACCGACGACGGATCCGGCACTAATGACTGAATAGTAATACTACTATTCGCATCCCAAGGTAAGAAGTCACTGGGAGTAAAAATCAGATATTCACTATTGCCCAAATGTCCGTCTTCCCAATCAATAGCGCTTGCGCTGGCTGTTGCTCTTATTAGTCCTCCCCCGATAGTGGGAGTTATGGTATTACCACTAATTATTTTTCCCCCACCCCAACTTTGTATCAATCCAGCAGGATTTGCGGCATTTGTATAAATGTTCCCATTTATATTTATAAAATCGCCCTGCCATTGTCCAACTTGGTGATTAGGGGTAAATGCGGCCTTTCCAAAACCCATAACAAGTGTTCCATCGACAGAAATAGCAGGTCCAGGGCCGATGGCTGGAAAAGGTCCACTAGGAATTAACCCCGAGCTCGCATGAAGATATAAGCCAGCAGATGCATCATTAAAAAAAGAAATACTAGGTGTAATGGGATTACCGATGGCGCCGCCGCCAAATAATATTTGATTACCAGATACTTCAGCAGCAGCAGTTCCATATATTTCTGTGGGCGAATGAAAATAAGCCATTTGGTGTGCCACTCCTGAAATATCTGAAAATCCTAACCCTGTTGGACTCCATATATTTATAGGACCAGATAAAGTGCCAGATCCATCATACCAAGTTGCGCCCGTTCCAATATAATAAAAATGTGGTGTGATGGATGGCGGGTTAGCTTGAAGTGCTACTACGGTGCCTATATTTTTGAATATAACATAATTAGCTGGATAACCATTAGTTGCCCTTTCAATCAACAGAGCAGATGTGCCAGCTAATGCGTTAATTGTAGGAACTTCGCTTTGTCCTAGCGAATTATCTTGAAATAAGTCTAGTCCAATGGTGGTGGAGTTTGTGCAGTCTAGAGTAAATCCGGAGCCGCCGAGATCAAGACTGTATTCGCCATTTGCGGCAGGATGTGACTGAGTGCCGCCGGATGTTCCAACATCATATTGGCCGTGGATAAAAATAGCACCAAAAGGATCTGGACCTGTTGGACCTGTTGGACCTGTTGGACCTGTTGGACCTGTTGGACCTGTTGGACCTGTTGGACCGGTGAACCCTCCTATACTTCCGGGACCGATAGAGGTCCCATCACACCACTGGATATAACTAACATCTATTATAGGATTACAAGACATATCTAATTGTCCACTAATAAGAGCATCCCCACTAACATCTAAAGCTGCTGCCGGGTTGGGTGTGCCAATACCCACACCTCCCCCATCTGTTACAAAAAAAGCATTTTGGCTCTCTGGGGTATGTACAACAAAGTGATTCGCGGCGGAAATCGCGAAATTACCGCCTAGAGAGGTCATAGAGTGCCCTCCTGTACCACCTGTGGAACCTGTAGCGGAGCCGATATGGACTGCCGAGGCATTAATAATCGAATTCCCAGACATATCTATACCAACGCCGTCATGTGGACAAAAGCTTATAAAACTAACATCAATAATGGAATTACAAGATATATCCAAATTTCCCTGTATACTAAATAGCGGGCCCGTGGGTCCCGTAGGACCCGTCGCCCCCGTCATCCCTGTTCCTCCTCCACCTGATCCCGCTGGACCGGTGGGACCTGGAACACAACAATAACTCATTTGTTGGCAATTTTTTTTTTTTAAATATGTCCCAAAACTATCACAAGACAACATAATATATATATTTACCAATATAAATTATGTATTCGTGCGCATTTGTGGAAAAGGATGCTTCAAAAGGGTCTCAATACTAAATTCGCTTGTTTTTGTTAAAAGAGGGATGGTACAATATTGTTCTTTCAAATTTCGGTAAGTACATTCTTTTGGAATATGTATGGGAATAGTGGAATAGTCTATGCTCGTAAAATTAGAGATATCAACAGGAAAATGTGGCGGTTTATTTCCAGACATATACCAACTCATCTTAGTCCCAACTCGTGTATGCGCTTGAATACATTGTCCTAGAAAGAACCTAAGACGTGATTGAGATATATTTATTTCAGCGGGAGTAGATTCTTTGTTAATATCTAGGGGATAATCATCAAAATAAATTTCATCAAAGATACCAAGATGAGAAAGTTTATCTTGCCACTTCCCTTCAACAATATGAATAGGTATTTGAGGATATTTCTCTCGCCATTGCTTTATATTTTGGATAATATGGGGATCGCATTCAATGATAGTATAACTTTTTGGGTTGTATTTCATAATTTGGGTAGCCGAAAAGCCCAATCCAAAACCAATTTCAAGCACATCTCCACTTGGTTCTAATGTATCAATAGAAGCTTCCATATAAGGCTTTTCCCAACTCATCATAACTTGCTGTCCACATTCTGAAAGAAGAGTATTTTTATCAAGAGACATATAAATCGTTAGTATAAGTTATCTTTAAGGCGTAAACTGAACAAAAACAGTTACCTGAAGATCATTCCTTGGGGCGGGCGGGTCGTCACGTAAGTCCGCCTGTACTCCGAGTCCATGACCTTGAAATATAGATGTAGCACCCCCAACCTGCCATGTGGTTCCCAAACCTGTCCCGACCCCGGCGAGATATGGCTGTGTAGTTAGACCCGGAACCACACCATTGATGATGGGGCGTATACGGTAAAATTGGTCCAGTAATTCTGGCTGCGCCCCTCCTACCCCTCCTGCTCCTCCTTGTTGATTTGCACTAATTGCAATGATAGTACCAGTGTAAGGCATAGTATACTGGTCTAGTTGAGCCTGTCCGGCGTCATTTTCAATATTATTCGTCCATCCAATAGGTCCACCAGCCCTATAATATTGTCCATGATCTCCCCCTTTGAAAATGGAAGCTGTAGTATGTATAATTCCAACTTCGATACCCACAGGTTGCGGTGTGCGATTTGCCAATCTCAATTGTCGTGCTGTTACATAAAAGTGAAAAGAACCAATAAAGAAATTTGGAGGACCTGTAGGTCCTGTATGACCCGTTGCGCCTGTAGGCCCTGTAAGACCAGTCGCCCCTGTAGGTCCAGTATGACCTGTAGGACCTGTAGGACCCGTATATCCAGTAGGCCCTGTAGCCCCTGTGTGTCCCGTTGGACCCGTATATCCAGTAGGTCCTGTAGGACCTGTATTTCCCGTTATACCTGTATGTCCTGGATAATCCTCTACTTTTATTCCGGTAGGTCCGGTACGACCACGAGATCCTGTAGGACCTGCCATACAGCAAAAAGTGGAATAACGTACTCGCTTTCTTCTTAAATATACATTAATACTAGACATTTATATATTATACTAAAATAATAAAATAGGACTGTTAAGGTAAGAGATTATGGTATAGTGAAAGTGACCATAACAGTAACTTGAATATCGTGGGTAGGCTCCTCATCCCCTGGACGAATCCAAACCCCAAGACCCTGTCCTGGGCTTATCCCGGTTAAGCCGCCGTTGTCGTAGGTAACACCAGACCCAAATCCTGTTCCTGAGAGTTGAGGAGGATTTGCGAACGGCAGTGTACCATTTATAATCGGATTTATCGACGTGAAAGTATCTATAAGGGCAGGTCCGGTACCAACTCCTTGCGCAGCTCCTCTTTGATTGGCCGTGATGGCATCAACAATGCCCCCATAAGGCATTGTATATTGATCGATTTGGACTTGTGCAACACTTTCGATATTATTGGGAGTGCCGGCACCAATATAATAGCGACCGCCGCCGCCGCCTCCCCTAAAAACGGATGCTGTTGTATGTATCATTCCAGCACCAGCGGACCTTATTAATTCAAGTTGACGTGTTGTCGCATAAAAATGAAAAGAACCTCTAAATTCAGCAGGCCCTTTAATCCCAGTTGCTCCTGTAGGACCTATATGACCCGTGTATCCTGTAGGTCCTGTGTATCCCGTAGGACCTGTGTGTCCCGTAGGACCTGTGTGTCCTGTAGCTCCTGTGTGTCCTGTGTGTGAAGGCCCGGTTGGACCCGTATATCCAGTAGGACCTGTTTGTCCTGTCGGTCCTTGAGGACCAGTAGCTCCTGTTCCCGGATCAATTCCTGTAGGACCTATACTTCCTGTAGGTCCTGGAATACAACAATAAGCATCTCGTAAAGTTGTCTTTTTTTGTAAATATGCGGACATACTTCCACACGCCATAATATATATATTAAATATAAATTATGTTATATTACTAAACTTATTTAGTTTGAAGGGCAACAAGCACTTGGATCTAACATACAATTACCCAAGGAGGTTCCAGGTTGGGTAAGACGAATATAATTGAGTAAATAGATAGCATCTTGATTATATTTGTCTACACAAAGCGCTTTTTTTAAAGCGACAACGGCGCCAGCATAATCAGCAGCCTTAAACAATCGGATACCTTCATTAAGACAACCACTCGTTTCTCGTTTGCTAAGATAAAGACTATTATCAACATAAGTTAATCGTTGTAGAACAGAGGAAATATCAAGCCATTTATATACATGGGTAGCCATATATATAAATAATAGATTATAAAGCATATCTTATTACGAAAAGGGTCCTTGAGGGCGTTGGCATTTGTGAATGACTAAAGGTTGGGGGAGAAATGTTTCAAGACGAGGAAAAAAGGAAATACCGGGAACACATTTAATTTGGGCAGTGAAGGGTTGTTTAGGTTTGGTAAGATTGGTGCTTCCGATACCAAAAAGAAAACTTTCCGTATTTGTGGCATTACAAGAAAGTTGAGTATTGGGCATATGTCCCATATTTATCCCAAAGCATGGTAATTTGGTAATGGGGGGAACACCTTTGTATTTATATAAATCATAGTTTTGAGATAAGTGATAACCTCTTTGTTGAAGACAATAGTCACTGCGGGTATTTTTATTGGATGTAGATGCCATTAATATATATAACATATTTTTTTTTATTTTCCATCTTGCTTACATTGACATTTTTGGCGTTTAAAGTAATCTTGATCACGAATGAGATCACGTGTGGGAAGTCCTCCACGAATCCACCCTTTAGCAGCGACACCTTCTACAAGATTGGCTGGGTTTTGAATCGTCGCTTTAAGGCTTGGGACTAAATCATCCTTTTGATGGAAAAAGGATATTTCACTAATAGTATTACAACTTTTTTTATTAAGAACTTGATGCCCTTGTTGAAGTTTAGCTTCCAAGACGGGTCTAGAGGGTCCACGCCCTAAATAAGGCACTGTTGCGAAGGGTCTTTCATAAAGGCTGATACGGCATTTTGGGCGGGTTTGAATGGAACCTATCTGTAAATTGGATCCATTATTAATATTACATCCTCCAGCGCCACAGTAATTACCATAGCCGCCCATGTAGAATATACCAGGTTGTTCTGTAGCGAATTCGATAGGTTTCTTCATACCACAATATTTTACAAAATAATTAGTAGTGCTATATGTTCCATATTCGGCATTTTGAACATTTTTTTGAGATAAATTACATTGATCGTCACCAATACGACTTAAATTGTCAAATGTATAACTATGAACGCTAGTCATATATTTATAAGTAAGATAATTTTTTATTCAAAATTATGTTGGGTTCTGGTAATTATTTTTTGAACATTGTAAATAATCGCCATCTTTACAAGACGGCATATTACCATAACAGAATTCAGCAAAAGCTGTCTGATTATTCGGAATAGTAGTATTGGCTGTTGCATAAAAATTTCTCATGGATTGGTCAAAAGCAATATTATCTCCTAAATCTAGAAATAATCGTGGATCCGCTACACTATCATTAATTTCCTTTTCAACCGCAGGATTGAAGGCTGGGGCTGCTGATTTGCGTTGTGGATCATATTGGATTTCAGGTAATAACACATTCATAAGGGGGTTTTTTTTTGTTGGCGTTACAAAACTAGTTCTCACCTTTTTATAAAGTGTTGGGCTGGTAAATCCCTCTTTTATAATTTTTTTCTTAATTTTCTTAATTTTCTTTTTTCGCTGCTGAGATCGCTGTAAAAGAACTAATATACATAAGGTAATCAAGGATGTAATTAGTAGGTATAGTGATCTGGTCATTGAATATCCTAAAACAGTTAAAAGAATAATAAGTCGTGTGATAGCATTTAATTTATCGTCCATAGTCTGTTTCTGTTGAGGCCATAATTCTGTTATTTTATTTTTATTAAACAAAATGCTTGGATTATCTAGCCAAAATGAGCTTACCATATATATATATCCATTGTTATTTTTTATTCTTTCGTTTTTTCCTCCTCCTCCTTTTTTTCTTCTTTTGGGAAGAAACTTCTTCCTTGCTTAATTCATTTTTTTCCTCTTTTTCTTTTTTTGCTGCTTTTTTTTTCGCCAACTTACGTTGGAGACGCTCTTTTGTACTAGCTTGTTTCATATTCCTAGCCATATGTGCTTGAAAGGCATTCATATTCATTTTACTATTCCCAACAGGAAGCCCCATCTTTCCTAACATATTATGCATCTCGCTCATTCCAGGCATTTTATGCATTTTTCCTATTAATTCTGATGCTTCCTTAATTAAATCGCTCTCTTTCATCTCTCCAGATTGTAATTTTGTATCTAGTTTTGATCCTACTTTATTAATCAGACTCATTAATTTACCAGGGTTCCTAAATAGTTTTTTAAAAATATCTCCTACTGATGTAGAATCTTTCATATCCGTACTAAGCTCTTGTGCGGTTTCTTCGGCTATTTCTCTTGCTAACTTGCCTAAATTCCCCTCAAGCATACTGTTAATATGATTTTGTAAATTTTCAGCATCTGGAAAGGGTATATTGGAAATATCTTTATCAAGACTTGCGCCACTCAAATCAAACAGATCACTCATCTGTCCAATGGTTTCCTCAAGTTTTTGTTTTAATTCATTTTCATCAATAGCTTCAAATAATTTTGCTGTATCTCCAAAAGTTTCACCTTCTTTTTCCAATTTGACTACAGAAAAAAGAACTAACTGAAGATATTTCCAAATAATCGTTCGGGTTTGGTCACTAATTTCTAACTGCCATAATTCACAAAAGTCAATATTAGGAATAAAGTAAACAGCCTCGCCAGTAAATAGTTCTGGTTTCTGGTATAAAATATCAAAAAAACGTTTGGGATATACGTGCGAACAATGTTCAACTACTTCAGAAACACCTGGACCATCTTTTTTATCGGCTAAAATAGACATCATTCCTTCATGTAATTGATCTTTATATTCCGGAAATGTAATAAGAATATCTTTTACAAAATCCTTTAAAATTTTAAATAATTCCTCAGATATCATTATATATTTGTTGTTGGAACTTTTTTTTAAACTTTAACTAAGAAGAATAATATAATTCGCAAAGTTTTGTTAGATTTTGAATATATTTTAGCGTTTTTTTTTTATTTCTACCACCCATTAAGCGAATAGGTTCTCTTAACTTTTCTATTGCTTTTAGTATATAAGTATCAGATTCACAACCGGATATATCTTCAGTATAATTTTTTTCAATAAAAAAATCAATATCCCCATTTTTAATATTATTATAATATTTATCATAAATACATACTTTCCACGTTAAAATTAGCGCTTTTGGGTTCATTTTCTTCCATGTTTCTAAAGCCATCTTTGTAATTTTTAAGTTCTTATGGTCTGGAAAAATAAAAATAATATCATCAACTAATTCCATAAGATGGTTATTAAAGCCCTTTAGTATGCTACTTCTATTCATTTAAATAAGTATTATTATTTTTTTAAGTTTTAAGTTATTTATGAATATCTTTATGTCTTTCTTCCCGAATTTTTCCAATATCAATTTCGCCAATTTTATCAGGGATATAGTTTTCTGGTGGTGTTTCAATAGAGCATGAATTATCTAAAGTAACATAATTGTGCAAAATACGGAGACCCCCCGTTCCTTTTGCGCTAAGTTCAGTTGCGGTTAAATCTAGGTATGAATAATTATCAGAGAGAGTATTTCCCATTTCATATGTTGAAAAGGCTAAAGGCTCCTGATTCATTTTAGTAGCCTTATTATTAATATTGGTCATTTTTGGTTTAAGAAAAGTATAAATGTCCTTTCCAAATAAGACACGATTTCCTTGATATAAAAGTAACATTGCTGGGACTTTTATAACTGTGGGGGGTAATAACATTTTTTGACCGTTCGGTAAGACAATATTAGTAGAATTTTTTTCTCCTTTTTCACGATTATCAATACAAATAAAGTGAATATCTTCTTTAATTTTGGATCGCCCGAGATCATAAATTAATTTTTTACTTGGGGAACAAAAGTTGCTATAATATAAGATACAACTCATATATTATAGGCTGCCCTTTTACAAAGAAGAATTTAACTTAAAAATTGATTATTATAAATATCTATATATAGATATAATTATGGCACCAACACTAGAAAATCTACAAAATAAAAAAGACACTACTACCTTTACTATTAAAGATATAAATGTTAGTTTAGCCAATGCAATAAGACGCATTATTCTATCTGAGATCCCTATTATTGTGATTCGTTCAGCACCACACGCTCGAAATGATGTAATGATTGAAGAAAATACAACACGTTTTAATAATGAAATATTAAAGCAACGTTTGAGTTGTATTCCAATCCATATTCGTGACAATCTTACATTAGAAGAATTAGCTGAATATCAAGTAGAAGTGGATCAAGTAAATGATACCAGTACTATCCAAATGATTACGACAGAACATTTCAAAATTAAACATAAAAGTAAATATTTATCCGATGCAATCGTACATCAAATATTCCCCCCTGATCCATTCACAAAAGATTATGTTCTATTTGCTCGCCTACGACCTAAACTATCGGAAGAATTACCCGGAGAAAGGCTAAAATTAAAAGCAACGTTAAGTCGCGGAATGGCCAAAGAAAGCAGTATGTTTAATGTAGTGTCTACTTGTTCTTATGCGATGACCCCAGATGAAGTTAAACAAAATGCTGAGTGGGACACTAGAGAGAGAGAATTAGAGAAAAACCTATCAGAATCAGAAATCAGATTAAAAAAGAAAAATTGGATGTTGAGTGAGGGTAAAAGAATATATTTACCTAATAGTTTTGATTTTATTATAGAAACTCTAGGTATCTATAAAAACAATGCTATTATAAAAATAGCTATAGAAATATTAAAAAATAAACTGGATAATATCCAAATCCTAATAGACGAAGAAACATTAGATATTAAAAAAAGTGTTTCTACTGTAAATTATTCGTTTGATATTATTTTACCCAATGAAGATTATACAATAGGGAAAGTATTAGAGAATTTGCTATATGAAGATCATTATAAGGGAGATAATACGTTATCTTATTTAGGATTTATAAAGAAACATCCTCATGATACTTTTGGTCTTCTTCGGATGGCATTCAAAGAAGAAGTGGATAAAAGTGCTCCCAAAGAATATTTAAGGGAAAGTATAACAAAGGCAAAGGAAATTTATACTTCATTAGAAGCACAATTTTGAATAACTCCCTTCACATCATCTCTTTTTTTTTGACGTAATGGATAATTAATCGCATACATTAATTTTGCCGGGGGGAGTTGATAGACATAATTAATAACAATATTCTTGGAAACATATAGTTTTTTTTCTCGCAATTCATTAAGATAAATACGATGTAATGTGCGTATATGGGGTCGAAGGGGGTAGGAGACATCATCTATAGCTATTGTCTTATGAACATAGTAATTATGGTATAAGCGCCACAGTTCATTCGTCCACATAAAAAGTTCATTGCGAAAAGTCGCAAATAGAGTCTTATGTTCAGGATAGTAGTGTAAATATTCTTTTACACGTCCCAATTGATACAGATTATAATATTGAAACTGGATTTTGGGAGAATTTCCCTTTAATTGTCGCACCTTTTCATATATAGGATTACGAATTTTACTTCTTTTACCAGAAGTATGTTTCATAACTATGCCCATAATATGATAATGTGTATTTGGGCTAGCAAATGTCTGTTTAACATTTTCCCACAAAAACAAGTCAGTATATATTTGAGGAGAACACATCTTAATATTTCGCGGGACTTCTTTAGCCGTCCATTCATTTAATTCATAAACAGCAACTAAAACCAAATTTGATTCTAGAAATGGAACAACAATACGATTATTGGGATGTTGTAATACAAATGAATATGATTTCGTCTTATCTAATGTATCCAAAGGGATAGATTTTTCCAGAACAGCATTGTCGAACATTTCTTTGAATGTTTGTTTATGATCTTGAAAATATCTAGTATTGGCCCCTATATTCCATCGTGTTGCCAATACCCATTTATTATTATGATAAAAACAATTTATCATCGTACCTTCTACAAACTCCTCAATAATACTATTTTCAGGGGTGTACTGAGACGTAAACGACTGAAAAGGGATCGATTTCGGTGGACTAAAAGAAATAAGTCTTTTGCCATCAGTAATAATAGATCGGAATAATCCTAATGTATCTAAATTATTTTTCTGTAAAAAGGGTTTATTATATTTTATAATATATAATTCTCCTTGTTTTTTCACTTTTAAACCTTTCATTTTAGCATATTTTTGATCCTCTAAGAGTCGGGGGATATCAGCATAGGTCTCAAGATTATATTTCGCCATTATTATTATCTTATTTTTAAATAATATTTAAATCAATTTTCGTATTACTAAAAAATTTCTACTATTACTATAAGACAATGTCGCAAAATAAATTATTGCTTTCTTTGGGAGATATTATACAAATTATAGCTCCCACAAATACAGATATTAATAATCATATTTTTTTAATCAAATATTTAGATAATGATAGGATACAGCTGATTGATGCAACAAGTAGCGATCAATTACATGAGATTGAATTAAATATAAAAGATGGAAAATTAGGTGATGAAACAATACAAGAAGTAGCTATACTCCAAAAAGCACCTGAAAGAGGATTTGCACGACAACATAAATTATTGCCTGAAAAATGGATAAATATTTATTTTGGAGGACAACTGCCAACAGTTATTACAGGGCAGATTATGAATTTGGATGAAGATATGATAGAAGTTGAAACGTACCCTTCCAAAAAAAGAATATTCATTGATTTTGGTTATAAGGGCATTCCATTAAATATACCTATTGAAAAAATTATTATTAGAAAAGCTCCTATTGGATTATCACTTGAAGAAGAAGACAAAGAGGTATTACCTGATTTATCAGCTTTAATAAAAGAAGCAGACGAAATTGTATTTGACGATGGAGAAGAAGAAATGGTACAAGTAGTTGAAGTTCCTGAAGAAGAAAGACGTTTTGGGATTAGCATCCAAAGTGAAGATATGTTAGATGAATTGTTGGCGCATATTCCGACCCAACAGAGAACGTCACGAGTATTAAATAATATTCATATTATGATAGAGAGATTTAAGCAATTGCGACAAATGTACTCTATATTTGATGAGTATGATAACCCTGAAGCCGCACTCATTAAAGGTGCTGATTATAAACCTTTGGTCCACACATTACAACAATTAAATCAGAAATTATCTTGGATTATCCCCATTGTTAAAAATAAACGAAAGTTATATGATATTTATGATGATGATATGGAAGATATTATTCCTCTCACACTCGCTGAAGTTCGGCAGGATGAATTCACTATTGTAGAAGAATACAAGCAAAATAAAATACCACATGACGAGAATAAATATGTATATCTCATGAATCAGTTATACCCTTATATGATCCCCTTTGTTTCTCCCACAGATATGAATCATATCTTAGTGGATAAAGCAGTTCAAACTGACTTAAATGTTGTTGTTAATAATTTAGAAGAATTTAATTCTACTGTATTTGGAACAGAACAGAAATCTATCCCAATGGTTCACAAACAACGTTTTGTGATAGAAGCATATACACGTGGATTAACAAAACTAGATACTATTCGCGAAAGTATAACAAAAACAACTATTGAGAGAAGAAGACTAACACCAAATAATGATATTTCTATTTTATCTTTTTTAACATTTCCAGCTATGATGGTTGAGTATTCACGGGTACATTTGCCCAAGTCGTCTATTCTTTTAAAAACTGAATTGTCACATCTCAATATGAGTTACTATTTGTTACTGAATAGAAATTCGACTATTCAATCTCAAGATGTAGATAATCATGATAATTTTTTAGGCGGCATGAAAGAGATTATATATAATAGTGAAGAGGATCCTAGCGAAGAAAAATATAGATCATTCCTTGAGTCCTTTGTACCCAAAACACGACTATTATTTAATAATTACAAACAACATATTCACAATCCAGGCTCATATATCAATATTATTGACCAGTTAGAACCATTTATGATATATCCAAATGATATATCTTACAAACAATATGTTGATATAGTTACATTTTTAGATAAAACCAACACCCATATCAAAAAAGAAATTGTCACACAAAATCATAAAAATGAGCGCTATCAGAGCATTAATTTTCGCGTTTCGCTTCATATAAACCCTATTTTTAAAGAACTAAATGCCAACTATAATATAGTCTCTGGGCTTCCTTCTGAAAAAATATATACTATGTTATCACTAGATGGCGCGCGTGCCTTTACTCTTTCTCTAGCTCTTAATAATATAAACTTACATGGATTTTTAGATATTGATAATAATATTGAATCCGAATTGGCGAATATCACTCAAAGATTAGATACTGAAAAAGAAGAAAATACATGTAACAACTATGTATTAGCCAAACGTTATATTGAATTGGATGAGTTAAGAGCAGATAATGGTGTTGATACATTCTATGATAAACAATATGATATAACACGATATCGTATTTTAGATGAATTTAAGAATACAACAATGGATAGAGCAGAGTTCAATGCGTTTTTAATAGACCATTTACAACAGAATATTGGAATGTCGGCTGACACGGCTATGAGAGAAGCGGAAGCTTTACAAACAGGAAAGAGAAAGGTAGTAGAAGGTGAGTATGCGATGTTGGTTTTAGAGGACGATATATTTAAATATTATAAAAGAGTGAACAATCGTTGGGAACTTGCGGAGGAGCTTGAGGGAAGAGACTGGACGGATATTTTTTGTAATTTACAAAGAAAATGTTTACGGGTTAATAATGAATGTAATGATAATACTATTAATGCGTCTCTTATCAAGAAAAACGCATTAGAAGAAATTTTATCACATTATGAGAATGAGAATAAACTGAGTAAAGAGAGGCTAGAACAAAAGTTAACTGCCAACTTTGAATTTTATAAACAACAATTACACAATTTACTCATTGTTGAGAGGGAAGAAAGACTACAAAATAATAAGAAAAAAACACAAATAGGGATGACTTATCAACAAAAAGAAATTCCAGTATCTCCATATAGAAAACTACTGAATTTGATATTAGCACAATCCGATTTTCCCAAAAAACAAAATGACATTATTACATTTGTGTCCCGTTATTGTCGTATTGGTGAAGGTGAGAATGAATCAGCTTTCTGGTATTATGATGCTGATCTTGGGATCCCCCTCCTTCCAACTTTTTTAAAGTTGTTAGCGGATGCTTTTATTGAAAATCGTTATAGTGTAGAAGTAGAGAAAATAGCAGCAACACAAGGTAAAATAAGCGATTCGGGGGATGCTATTGTTGATAAGCATAGCGGATATGAAATTAAAAAAATAGATTATGTCATTCTAGATGCTTACGATGAAAAAGGATTTCGTATCGTCTCACGGGAACTGTTGGCAGAAGACGAAGAAAGAGCCTTTGTGAAAGATATTGAAACAAGAGTATTTAACTCAGAAGAGGCGCAAATGATTTATAACATTATTATCACTATGTCCCGATATTTAAGCATTTCTGTTGATTCTGAAGTAGAATTTATCATTAAGAATGTATTAGATGTAGTATCAAAAATTATTCCATCGAAAAAAATATATGAACAAAAGAAAAAAAAGAAAAAAGCCCGCTCATATGAACATATAAAAGGTAATGCAATATTGTTGACTACATTATGTTATTTAATTATTACAATTCAAACAATGACACCATCTATTATTGCTTCCAAAACATTTCCAGGATGTAAACGTTCTTTCAAAGGATATCCATATGATGGGGATGGAAATATGTCTTTTTTAACATATATTTCATGCATTGTAAATAATATCTCTTTAAAGAGTCAGCCTTGGATAACTTTGAAAAGAAAGAAAAAAAGAGGGGTAAAACGCGCTATATTTAAACAAGAAAGCATACAATTATTAGTTAAAAATCTACATACACTTTTTGAAAAACAAATTTTAAAACGCACAGATGTAAAAGAGAAAATCAGATTAAAAGAAGTATTTTTAAGTCAATTACCTACACATGATTATATTCCTGAAGAACATAATATTCGACTTTGGGTTACCTTTTTACCTCCTTTACGTCTAATAAGAGTGGAGAATATTAGAAGCATAACCACGCAATTTGTAGATTCGTTAAGAACAAGTTTCAGTGAGGGAAATAATAATCAGTTTGAAAAAATATCCATTATACAAGGTAAAATTATCATGTTTTCCATGGCTATTATTCAATCTATTCAGCGTGTTATTAATAAAGAAGCCCCTTTATTGACAAATGCCAACGATGAACCTTTTTTGGAAAATGTATGTTGTAATGAAGGATCAAAAATGGCGATAAAGTATTTTTCTCAAGATGAACCCTCAATAGAACAACACAATAATAAAATTATATATTTATCCAATATTCTCAAACATGCCAAGAGTTTATATATGGCACCTTTCTTATATGACCCACGAAATACAAAATGGGTTTATCCCCCACTTTCAGATATATTCTCGGAAAAAACCATTTATAAAGCCTTTATACGATATTGTCAGTTTAATAGTGGAATACCTCTAAGCGAAACATTACAACCTATTTGTGTAGAAAATAATAGTGCTTTTCTATTAACAAATACATTTGAAGAAAAAATGGCTATTATGAAAAGTGAAGGAAGAATATACTCATTAGCACATCTCTATCAATTATTGAATGTTGTGGAGAAAGAGAGAATAGTTCATATGGATTTGGGGAATAATATTATAGGGGCACGAACAAAACTAGAAGCTGTTCTTGATTATTTTCAGGAGATCAACTTAGATAGCCCTTTGTTAAATTATTATCGCGAAACATTAGAATTTATAGATATTCAAGATGATGATGAGTATGAGGTCATTGGAAAAATAAATAATTTTGTGAATGTTTCTATTACAACATTAAAAGAAAATATTTATGCTTTTATAGAAGAACATAGTGGATTATCTAGCACACGTTTACGGGAAATTAGAGCAATATTAGATACATTAGAGCAATGGAAGGAAAGGGGGGACGGTTTATATATGAGAAGAGATGATGAAACACATTTTTTTTCAGCTAATTTCTTCAAAAATAACATTATGGATATAACCAGTATTTATCCTACTATTATTATGAATGCTGTTGATTATCAGAGAATACCCATACCATCACATTGGAAATTATCCCCTATTCATCGCCATGATATAGAAAATATTATTCGTTCTGAATTTGGAAGTTTACAAGAATTTTATGAAGATGACAATTTGAACAATATATTGGAACGCGTATATACAAATACACGAAATTTATTGCGAATTATAAATGTTATACCTTTCTTCGCTCGGACCCGTGATACTCACATACTTTTTGGTGGAATAACATTTAACCGAATAATGTCTTTTTATTATCTAACTGCTTTAAATGAATATATTTTACAAAAGACACAACAAGTTAGGGTTGAAAACGAAGGAGGTGGACCAGTGTTTCTTTCCTCAGGAAAGAGGGGCGGGGGGGGAGAATATTCGGGTGACATGGGAGAGATTGTGTCGGCTGAACGAGAGATGATAGAACAAAAAATATCCTTATTAATATCCCAATGTTTATTTAATTTTAAAAATAATAAAAAACGACTGAATTTAAATAATACCGATATTCACGATAAAATATTAAGAAGAAAGGAAAAAGAAAAAAAGAAGATGACTGACTCTCTAAAAGCTTTATCACATGAACAAAGAGCCATCGAAAACTTATTGAAAACACATCGTTTGGGGCGGTGGAGTGTAGGAATGACACGTGCCTTATTTGAGTATGATGAGCAACAATATGATAAAGAGAGACAAGAGATAGAAAAAGATGCACTTTTGGAACTGGAATTAGGGAAAATGGATGATGTGACGGAGATGAATATGGATATTTATAAATTAGATTTGATGTCTGAAAAACGAGCTGAAAAAGATGCTTGGAGAGAAGCTACTGATTTATCAAATCTCGCCGAGGACGATGATTATGGGGAAGGAAAGGATGGTGATGAAGGTTATTAATGTAAAAATTAATCTATTTATACATTAATATGAATATACGAACATTTATACGTCAACATATTACTGCTATAGCCATTATTGTGTATATAAGCGTTTTTTCTCTTGTTCAATGGATAAAACCTGGCTTTCTTTATAATGAAAATGGCACCATAAAACAATTTGGATTAGGAGTAAAACAAAAAACAGTTGTTCCCATTTGGCTTATAACAATGATTTTAGCTATTTTCAGTTATTTATTTGTTTTGTATTATTTAGCAATTCCTAAATTTCATTATTAGATTACTCTCTTGATTTATATACTTTAGGTGTAGGCGGAGGTTTAGCATTATTTTGTTCTTCTTCCCATTGTTGATGTTTCTCTAACATGGCTGCAGTGTCCTTCGTACAAGATATATCTAGTAAAGCATTGTGGGAAGTTAGAATAACCAATATCCCAGTTAACATAATCCACATCCACTCAGAAATACAATCCTTTAGTGTAACCAATGTGTATAATTTCGAATAATATTTAGATGCCTTCTCGTTAAAAATTCCAGCCAATTGTTTTTTCTCTACAATATCATTGAAATTTTGTGGCGTAAATTGATTAATCAACAGTGACGGATCCTTATATATTTGATTGATTATTTGTAGTGTATCAAGATTAATGTTGTATGATTTCATCATTTCTCTTTTTTCATCTAAATTTTTCGCAGTGTGAAGGGGGGGGAGGGGGATCATCATTTTATTAAAAACACCACGAATACCCCCTATCATTGCACCTACGTATCCCACAGTATTTGAGAAAGGCGCCTTCCATCCAGGAAAGTAAGAAAAGAGAAGAAATAATGTTCCAAGCATAAAAAAATTGGGAACAATAGTATAAAGCGCAGCAGAACTTGGTTGTGCGACACCACATAATTCTTGCGTAAGTGTTGAATTAAGTGAATACTGATATAATAGAATAATTAAGCCATATATGCCTAAAAATATATTCTGATTTTTTATTTGGGGTTTATTGTCTTTAAATCCCAGCATTTGCTTTACGATAATATAGATTAGGGTAAATACTGAAAATAGAATAATAGATGTTGTTGATGATTCCATTATAAATATTAAGTATAAATTATTTTGTTTTATTAATTCCATTAATTATGAACAGTATATCACCAACACTCACAGAACCAGGTGTTTATTTTTTTTTAAAGGAGACATTAAAGCAATGTAGAGAGAAAAAATATAAGATGTATAATAAGATATTTAATATTCTATTATTATTATCTTTTATAGGGCTTTTAGGTGGATTACTTTATTACAAATATACAGGCAAATTAACACCCGCCGAAAAAAAGGCACGCGAACAAAAAAAGGAAAAGTTTATTTTCGAAAAAATTAAAAGCATACGTGAGAAGGTTAAAAAAGACAATAATCTTATTATTACTGACTTACCCAAGATAGAATTTCGCTAAAAATTTTATGAGTTTATATTAATGGCTAGTTCCTCACCACTTTCATCCTCAGCTTCTTCCAGTTTATCTTCTTCTACTACTTTTAGTGAGAAAATACGACGACAACAAGACTATGAGAAAGCTCTCAATGACTATTACACACTTAAATTAGCTTATGATAAACTTTGGAATAAAAAAAAAAAAAAAATTAAGGGGATGGATATTTCCCTTAAAGAAAAAAAAATACGTTTTCATAAACTTAAAAGAAAATGTATTAATTGTCGGAAAAATGGTGGGTCATTATTTACCAATACAAATGGTATTCTTAAGGTAGTATGTGGACATAAAAAAAAACCTTGTTCCCTTAATATTGAAATAAAAAAAGCGTATTGGGAATTTATACCCTCGGCTATAAAACAAACTAAACAGGATTTACAAAAAATCAAGGAAAAAATAATTATTACCAAACTGGATTTTCTCTTTGGTTTAGAAACGGAAGATACTACAATGAAAATATTTGAATGGACAAAACAAAGATTTGATGAAACATATAAATTATTAACGAATTTAGAAGTTTATCAAAGTGATAGTTATGAAGAGAAATCCCGAAAAGAAATGGTTGATAATCTCCGTTTACAGTTATATGGTTTTAACAATGATTTCAAAAATAACATACAACAATACCAAATAACAGGAGAAGTCTCTCTCTTACGCGACACTATTAAGATGTATATTAAAAGAATACTGCCTCTAAAGCAGAGAATTCACTATTTTATATACGCAACTATATATGTAGATGAAGAAGATGGTAAGAATATTTTAAGAACACATCGTCTTGATATTAGGCAAAAAGAGGAGGAATGGGAAGAAGGGGATGTTATATCTAATTTAAAATAATCATAATAGTTATATGAACATATTCCAGTTTATTAATGTTCCTGTATTTCTGATAAGTCTAGGGATAGGGTTGTTTTGTGTATATATCACCTCACCCTTACCTGATACCATTTTCGTTTATCCAACCCCCGATAATATTGAGAAAATATTGTATAAAGATAAGAGTGGATTATGCTATGGATTTGTAAAGAATAAGGTAAAATGTCCTAAAAATAAAAATTTAATACGGAAATATCCTATACACCAAAAAAAATAGTATAATTATATATGAATATTAGAAAAATCATTCATAGTCAATATGGGCAATATATCATATCTATTATGTTAGGTTTAGGACTAGCATCCTTGTTTCGCAAAGCATGTAAAGAACGGAATTGTTTAAAATTTGTAGGTCCACCTATCCATAAAATAAGAAATCAAATATTCGAATACGATGATCAGTGTTATACATTTGAAGAAAAGGCCAAAACGTGTTCCCCTGAACGAAAAATTATACCTTTTGCGTAAATTTAATATACTATCAATCTTTTAGTATATTAAATGGCGGATACAACTAATATAAGCGAATTACCACCGAAAAATAATATTACTCTAGAAACAGCAGAAGTCAGTCATAAACCTCTAGTCCCACCAAAACAAGACTTATCCCCGGATATGGTTAATAAAATTGTTACAGGAATACAAACTGCATCCCAATCACATATGACACAATTACCATCAAGAGATATTCCTATGGCGACAGAAAGACACACAAAAGACGAGAGAAGTCGTCCTAACTATATTCCACCGCCTCAAGAAGATTATATTCAGAAACATGATTCTATACAATCTATTATGGCGAATACACATAAAAAAGAAGTAAAAAAAGAAAGATTAGAAACTATCTATGATGAAATTCAAACGCCTATCTTTGTTATGATATTATACCTTTTGTTTCAATTACCTGTTTTTCAAAAAATGTTACGCAAACATACTCCCTCTCTCTTTGCAGCTGATGGTCATTCCACCTTTTCAGGTTATGTTTTCAAAACAGTTCTTTTCGGCTTATCCTTTTATCTTGTTCAAAAAGGCACACATTATCTAAGCCACCTCTAATAATTATATTAATCTAATATCTACGTTACATTGTTTACAAAAAATAGCTACTAAATCATCATTTTTATAGTTTTCTAAATATTTGATTTCTTGAATTCCAGCAGCCAATAATAAACGTGTACAGATAATACATGGATAATGTGTAATATAAGCTGTACTCCCATTACAACTTACTCCCCGTTTTGCACAGTCCATGAGTGCGTTTTGTTCCGCATGAACGGTTGCTTGTTCATGTCCGTCTCTCACCATAGAAGTATGTTTACAGCCAGGTAAAAATCCATTATAGCCCTGACTTACAATGCGATTATCTTTTACCAGCAGACATCCCACCTGAAGACGGTGACAAGGGGAGCGTTCTCTCGTTGCGGTAACAATCTTTGTGAAATATTCATCCCAAGAAGGCCGTTTAGCCATTTATAATAGATTTTATATATCTTTATTAATATTTTAATAATAACTATTTATATAATGGTTCGCAAACACCGTACCAAACGTTGTCACCGTCATACCAAACGTTGTCGTCATACCAAACGCCGCACTAAACGTCGCAGAAAACACCGCACTAAACGCCGCAGAAAACACCGCACAAGACGCCGTGTAAAAAGAGGAGGTTTAAATTTAGGCAAAATTTTGCCGTGGGGCACACACAACGGCCGGAAGAAATGCGGTGGCTTGACTTCTTTCATTAGTCCGTGTCCTAGTGGGACAACGTGCGCATCCGATGGCTTCGGAGGAGGAAGCAGTTGCCGAAAAATAGATTAGGTATTCCAGGTGCTTTTTAAATACTAAAAAACATTAGTATTTAAATACAACAAGTTATCATAAAATTAATGAAGGACGAAGTTATCCAATTTTTGAATAAGTGTAAGATACCTTTTACCCAAGAAGAACAATTAGTAGGTATGTTAATCCCTCGTGAGGTCTTGCTTTCAAAAGAAACATATGACTCTGTAAAGGGTGATATTAGTATAATTAGAACAATCTATAGTTCTTCTGCCATGACGGGTCTTCAGCAGACCGCAGCTGAAAAGGAGAGATGGCCTTTGTTAAATTTAGTACGGCAACTATTAAAGGTAAGTAATTTTAACATGCGCCCGGTTCGTGTAAGCGATGGTTATACAAAAGAAAAAAAGAAAAAATATAAACGATATTTTAAAATTGAGAAATATAAAAAAATACTTTCCGAAGTCCCAATATAATATTGATATAATTTATATGTAAGAATTATATGATAATTTTTTTACATTTTATAATATCTCCTAGTAATTTATCAGCTTGGGGGGTTAGTTGAATATTTGGAGTCAGTGTTGTCTCTCCAAATACACAGCCTTTGGACGTCGGGTAAAAATCAATGCGAACAAAAGTATTTTTAAAGAAGGTGGAAGCAATTTTATTTCCCCACTTGATAATTTCGTTAAAACATTCTGGTTTTTTTTTATGAAGATGTAAAGGAGCTTCTTGAATATGTATAGGTAGTCTTTGCCAATGTATATTATAATGGTAGCGTGGATATACTCTATTTTCAGGGCGTTCGGAGGGATCCACAACTTGAATAAATAATGGTTCTCCAGAAAAATAGAAAATTTTGATATCGAGCAATGGTGTATTGGGGATTTCTGCTTCTAATAATTCTTCAATAATTATTTTTTGAAATGTGATACCTTGGGCTACGTGAGGTTTTAGAAATTCAATAATTTTCTCTCGGTCGGGTGGCTCATTGGTGCGTTGATCTATTCCATCTTTAATAAATACCATCCCTCTCCCACGTGCCTGAAAACTGAACTTAATCACAAATGAGGGAGGAAGAAAAGAAAAATCGATTTCTTCTGGTGATTCAAATATTTTATATATTTTCGCAGTGACACAACCGAGTTGAGCAATTACTATTTTCTCTCGTATCTTATCATGAAATAAGTGAAAACGTTTCATACTTGGGTGTTGTTTTATTATTAGATCAAGTCTACATTGAATAAAATGCATTAAAGACATTTTAAAAATAACTAGGTAGTAAATTTTTAAATATTAAAAATTGATTTTATTATTTTTACTTTTAATAAAGTAAAAATGACTGAAATTACGTTAAAAGTGCGCCCTTTGGTTTTTCATCACTCATTTAATAATAGTTCTCTTAATAAAAGTGGAAAGGTTATATTGCCTGAAAAAGTACTAAAAGATATTATGGGTATTTCGGGAGATAATATAGAATTCCCTCTAACCTTTACTCTTGTAAAGGGGGGTGAGAATATAATAAGTGTAGGTGTTGAGGAATTCTCGGCACTCGGCGAATATATTTATGTTCCACAATTTATCATGGAATATTATTGGCTACCTCAAGAAAGCCATGTAACAATTAGGAATATACAGCCCCCAAAAGGTACAAAAATAGAATTGGAACCTCATAAAACGGCATTTATTGATAGTCCAGCAAAAGGGAAGAAATTTTTAGAGTCATATATTAGTAAATATTATCCAGTATTACAAAAAGGATCCACTATTGTTATTCACCATGATGGTAATGATTTTTATATTAATATTAAAGATTCTTTTCCAGCAGATATTATTTCCACAGTCGATACGGATTTAGTGGTAGAATTTTCACAACCCCTAGATTATGTAGAACCGCCCCCTCCTTCGATTATAGAAAATATGCCTATGCCACGGGGGCATTTTGTTCCTTTTGCTGGAAAAGGTTATCGTCTGGGTCATTAATATGACATTTTAACAAAAAGTATAAAACTATACATAGCCATATATAAAAGTCCCATAGTAAGAACTACTAAATCTTTTGGCTCTTTACCAATACCATACCCTATCCATAATAAATTTGAAAGCATAGCAAGTGCTAAGGACTTGAAGGGGAAATTTTTTGTAATATGTTTTTTATGTACCACCCTAATTACAGGAATAAAACTAATAATACCTACTAATGTTGCCATTAATCCGATAAGTCTAATATTAATACTATCAATAAGTTTTTCATAAAGCATTTCTTTACATATAGTTAGAAAATAATAATAATGAATTTAGAAAAGCAATAACAATTATGTATAATATGTATAATAAATATTATTGGGGGGAACAAGATACGAGTGTTGATTTTTGTGAAGAAAAATATAAAGAAATTTTTTGGATAGGAGAATATTATAACACGTTAAGTGCTTTTTTATATCTATTGGTTGGAGGTATTTTAATAAATACGAGAATATCGAAACTAGGGTGGGGGATTATAGTTATGGGGGTAGGATCTATATTATTACATGGAACATTGCGTTATTATGGACAATGGGTGGATGAAATGGGAATGTTAACAATGACCTTTATGGGCATTCAATATAAACGCCCTTATTTAAAAAATTATTATTTGTTCATTTTATTTATATTTTATTTAATGTTTGCCAAATATTTTTTAATTTTTGTTACATTATTTACCTTATTGGAAGGGTATTTAATATATATATCATTAAAATCTAAAAATAAATGGGGGAGATTAGCTATATTATTCTTTGTGTTGGGCATTATATCGTGGGGGTTAGACAAGTTTTTATGTTATTACACACAACCATATCACTTACATGCTTGGTGGCATTTACTAACTAGTTTATCGCTACTATTTACAGGAATATATCTGTTAACTGACTAAATTCATTATATTTATATATATATATAATGAATATCTGTCCTTTCCGGAAATACCAACATTTATTTGGCATAGAAAAAAAAGGTGTTCATAAATATCGTCTTCTTGGAACGCCAATGGTAGATTATATTCTTACTTTAGTAGTAAGTTTTTTAACAACATATTTAACAAAATTGCCTCTCGTTCTATCAACCATTGTTTGGTTTATTATTGGTATAATTCTTCATATATTATTTAATGTGAAAACAAATACATTAGAATGGTTAGGAATAAAATGTTCATAAATTAGTTATGTAAGATATAATTCCCATCCTTATCAACACTATATGTATGAATACGTCTAGGGTTGATTTTATTTTGAAAAACATCTACAGGATTGTACACATTATTATTCTCATCAATATAATAATTAATGCCATTTATTTCCTGAACCACAACATCTAATTTTTTAGTAGGATTTTCAGGTGTGTTAATATTTAATGTTCCGTGAGGTGTCCCTTTTATGTGTGTTCCACAAAATTGTTGATTATCCCTTCGTCTTCGTGTGCACTGTTGTTTATCAGCTCTTTTTGCCCGACAGCGTTCAAATAAAGGGACAATATTCTTAACTCGTTTTCGTTTTTGATAATGATCGGGGGAAATAATAAAGGGAGGATAATCATATAATTCTCTTAATAGCATATTAACTGTTGTATCCTTTGTTATAGAATCCTTCATATCTTTTTTAAATTGTTGAAAGAATTCTTCGAAACGCTTATTAATTCGCTGATTCATATTGTATATTATTACCTATAATTCTTTAACTCAATTTTTTTAGTCAAAAGACAAAGAGCTTCCTTTTTTAGGAAGAAAGAGATAGAAGAGGATAAGAGCGGAAATCCATAACTCATATGGTTGATACATATTGGGGTTAAGACGAGGAGCCATATACGGTATTTGGGCAAAAATTGTAAAGGTGATTAAGACAAAAATCGGTAATTCCCAACTCCCACTAAAACAGAAAGTGATTAATGTAAGTATAATAAGTGCTATACCCATTCTTATATATTATTCAATATAATATTTATTATAAGCAGGATCCCAATTCACTTTCAAAGATGATTTGTCAATATAATGAAAAGATAAAGGGATTTGTTGTTTAAAGTTTTTGGTAATAAATTCAGGATTAATACGCCACAAGATACTTGAGTTCTGATTTATTTTGACACGACCATGATATAAACTATCATAGTTTTTGGCCCACAAGCCTTCTCTATCTTCTAATTTTGAGGAAAATTCCCTGTCGCCTGTAGATACATCTTGAGGATGATTAAGTAATACTTTTAATTTTCCTAAAAATACGGCATAACGAACAATCCCACCTTTTATAAACTTTCCATTTTCATCAGCAATAACTAGATTATTCTCTTTATAACTTTTATAATCTAGTGTCCATCCAGCAAAGCGAACCGCTTTTTTGTATGTTCCTAAGTAATAATAAGGACCATATTTACCGGTAACAGAACTTTTGGGACCAAAAACGAAAATAAAAGGTATAGATTGTGCGGATCCTCCATGATAAAGAACACGAGGAATTTCTAAATTCTCTCCATTTGTGCTACGTAAATAAATTAGAAGTGGATTATTTAAAAAAATATTAGTAACATCTTTATGAATAGGAAAATTCATAATATGTCTTTGATTACAGATTTCATCAATAAGTGCCCACCACCAAGTACTATTGCGCAAACCTATTTCTTTTAATTTTTTTTTTTTACCTGTTAACTTAATAAAAAGATATAATGTATTATCTTTTATCAAATACCCTTTTTTTGACCATGAATCTTCAATTTTAAGAGTTTGATTTACAAAATCATTTATTTCCAACTTTATGTTTTTCTTTGAACGTCTCACAAAAGGGAATATACAAATATCTCCATTTTTATCTGAATATTTATAAAGCAAATATTCTATATAAGGGCTTGTTTGAACACGGTTATTGATATAAATACAAAAATTAATCCTACAAAGAGGCATTTTGTCTAGTATATCCCACTGTATAGGAACAGATCGTAGATAAGCTGTTTTGGTAGTTCCGATATTATATTCTATTTTTTTTTTTGAAACTGTTACTGGTTGTTCCTTCTCAATGCCATATAAAATATCGAATTTTTTATTTAAAGTATTTAATTTTGCTCTTTTTAATGATATCATTATATATATTTTTTAATATTAATTTTTAATATTAATTTTTCGTCGTATGTCTTCTTTTATCTTCTTTTGGCGTGTATCCATAATAAATTTTCCTAATTCAGCAACACGTTTTTTATCACCTTCAAAATATTCTGATAATGACTTCAAAAGGTGTTTTTTACTCAATGGGTATTTAATATTTTTCTTTGTATAAATCAATTGTCCGTCTGTAATATCAAAACAATCAATCTCATTTGTTTTCATAACATTTACCAAAGAACTGGTTATGTCTTTTTTTCTTTTTTTTCTCTCCTTAACCTCTTTTTGCAATGTTTTAATTTCATCGTCTAAATGGATCCATTCTTTAACATTTTCTATCAGGAAATTTCGTTCCTCATCCATTATATAATATATATTTATTTACTTTTTAAATAAATATATTTATGACTTATGTATACCGCATACTCCATTATATTTAGCTGTATAAAAGCACTGTTTTCCTTTATTCTTTCCACTTTTAAAAACAGCCATACATTTTTCTTTGATAGTAATATTTTGATGAATCTTACAATGTTTTTTCAAACTAGGTTTATTACATTTTTCTCCCTTTCTCTTACCCGATTTCAAAATGCTTTCACATTTATTTGTATATAATGACTGTCCGGGCAACCAATTTACCCCTATAATACGTTGGAATGAATATTTATCATTATATGGTAATAGATTATTTTGAATTTTACGACAGTAGGGACATTTAAGCTGATATTTGTTTAATTTCTGAATTTCTAACCGATTATCTGTTTTTTTTTGTTTTAGTATCTCCATGAATAAAGGTTGATAATTAAAGGTATGATTACATTTTAATTTTATGGAATCATCCATAAGTGGTTGGTTGCTTATTAAGCATAATTTTTTATTATTATTATCCTTTTCACATAATGCTCTCATTAATTCATTATTAAAGTTATTACCGCCCTCTAACACATAATTTGAAGGTTTACTCCCCAATACAGGTATATACATATAAATTATATATTTATTTTACCTTTATATTATAAATGGTATGCCTGAGTTGTATGAAAAAAAAAACAAGTACGCGGGGAGTGACTTTCTCAAAAAAAGATATCGCATATTATAATATGTCATATAAATGGTCAGAACCAACTTGGCAATTCTTTCATAGTTTTGCCGCTAAAATACAGGAAGAATTTTATAAATCACATGTTGCTGAGTGTCTTATTTTAATAAAAGAAATATGTGGTGTTTTACCCTGTCCTTATTGTCAATCCCATGCGAATGATTTTTTTAAAAATATTAATCCTAATAATATTTCTACCAAAGATACATTCAAATTACTTCTATTAAATTTTCATAATGATGTTAATAAAAAAACAAATAAACCCTTAATAACATTGAATGATTTAAAAGTATATGAAAATAGTAATTTCATAAATATATCTAAAAATTTTATAAGTATCTTTGGATCGTATAATGGTAATAAATTAGGTGGTGGATTTATGGATTCTTTAGGGAGAAAAAAAACTCTCAATAAATTAATTAATTGGATTAATACATACTATACTTTTTTCTTATAATTGTCGGATGACTTCACCGTTTTTATATACCATACATTTGAACTTTTGATCAGAAGGTTTATTACACACTACATTATTACTATCACCCGCCGAAAATAATAAATATTTTTTCCCACCATAAGTGTCTATTAAAGAATAATAACCTAACCCGCAAAGTCCACCTAGAAGTATAGCCATAATAATGTCCATGGATGTATTACAACTATTTTTTAACCGAAAAAGAGCATTTAAACTGGAAAATAGTAATAGACTTACTACCAGCGTCCAATTTAATGTTTTGTTATAAATCATGGGTAAAAGTATATATATAAAAGTAAAGGTAAGGGACAGTGTATCTAAAGATGGATTTGAGTATGAATTATTTGGTAGATGTTGCGAAAAAATACTACAAGCTGCGTGTGCTCCTTCGGGAACTTGTCCTTCAAAAAAAGGTCTTAATAATATTCCTCCAAAAACGGTTAGCATAAGCCCCGCAAGATATATAATACCCTTGATATTTTGATTCAAGATAGATACAAAGAGGATGAATGCGGCTATAATAATAGGAGCCAGTAACGAAAAAAACTCAATAATTGGTAAAAAACCTAACAGTAGTGCCATATATATATATATTATACAAAAACTAATTTTAGTACCTGTTTTATATTATTTACTTTATGGAATGTTATTCCCTCAAGACATTTATTATCTTTATATTTTGACATGAATTCTGAAAATAGTTTTGTATTTTCTTCAGGATATATAAATTCTTTTATTCCTCCTCTAATGCCTCCTAAAATTTTAACACATAAACCACCAATCGCTGTTATTTCGCCTTGTAAATTAATCTCGCCTGTTATAGCGATATTATTTTTAATTTTTTTTTTATTTAAAAGGCTATATAAGGTTACAGTGATCGCAGCGCCTGCAGATGGACCATCCTTTGGGGTAGCACCTTCAGGACAATGTATATGAATACCACCCTCAAGGGCATTTTTTTTGAAATGAGCAAATATTTTTTTTTGTGTAGCTTTTGTTGTAAGATGCCACGCAAGCGTTTGTGCTACATTCATGCTTTCTTTCATAACATCACCTTGTAGCCCTGTTAATTTAAGTTCTAAAAACTTACCCGCAGGAAACCAGTGCGCTTCTATGGGAATTATCCCGCCCAGTCCTAAAGTATTTGCCCATAAGCCATTCATTAATCCAACTTTTGGCTCTTTATGAATATATTTATAACGTGTTTCGTTTTTATCTTTCAAATATTTATACTTTATATCCTGCTTTGTAATCACAATAGGCCAGTCTAAATGCTCTTTCTCTTGTTTTAATATTTCCAGATTAATCTCACTAATTATTTCGAATAATTTCTCCTTTAACTTTCTAACACCTGCTTCACGAGTATATTTCTCTATGATACAATGGATCGTTTCTTTTGGAAAACGGACTGTACCTTCTAATCCCATTTTTTTTAATAATTCAGGTAATATAAATTTTTTAACAATAACTTGCTTTTCCTCTAATGTTAATTCTTTAAACCTTATTCTATGTATCCTATCTAGCAAAATAGGATCAATGGTATAAGGATCATTGTATGAAAAAATAATAAGGGCTTTGCTTAAATCCAAATCAATACCACTAAAGTACTTATCCTGAAATCCTTTATTTTGAGCAGGATCTGTTAAGTGTGTCAAAATGGCTATAATATCCTTCCCATGCTCTGTACGACTTACTTTATCTAATTCATCAATAAAAATAATAGGGTTCATACATTTATTCTCAATTAATATATCCACAATTCTTCCCCAAGTAGAACCCACATATGTATAGTTATGACCATTAAGAGTACTTCCATTACAAGAACCCCCAATGGCTATAAACGCAAAGGGACGTGTCTCACCATTTTTACCCTTTAAACACATAGATAATCCTTTTTGCGCAAGTGATGTTTTTCCTATTCCAGGAGGACCTTCAAAACCAAAACAATATCCTGTTTGCTCTCCATTTATCCATTGCCCAATAATACGTTCAATTTGCCTTTTGGCATTTTTATGTCCGTGAACGGCTGATTCTAAAATATCTTCAATTTTTTTCATATTTTCGGAAATTTTCTCTCGTTTCTTTTTAATATTTTTAATTTCCTTCGTAATAATCTTATAACATTTGATATCTGTTTTTTTATGAACTTTAGCAGCCAGATCTTTTATTAGGTGAATATTTGAACAATGTTTATTAATAAAATCACTTATTCTCTCTTTCATATAACTATTTTTTTTACCCGAATGACAGATATGTGTTTTTAAAATGGAATGCTTTTTAATAAGAGTATTTATAAAGCAAACATTAGCTACTAATTTATTGCGATTTCCACTAGTAAAAAATTTTGTTATCTCTTCTATTTCTTTCGTTTTCTTACTGGATGAATATTTTGTTTCTAGATCTGTTATACATTGAATTATTTCTGCTCCTGTAAAGCATTTTTTTTGTTTGATATTAATATTATATTTTTCTTTTTTCAAATTTTCAAGAAGATTATTAAAGGATAAACGTAAATCTCGCATTAAAGATAATATGGGTTCTTCGCGATATATTCCAAAGGGGATCTTTAAAAGTCCTTCAAGATATTGCCTTGCTTTAGTTCCTGAATCTTCCGATTTTGCCTTTACTTCTTTTAATTTTATCATGGCTTTTTCTTTCACTGTATCCTCAGCTTTTAAAAGACAAATCTGCTGTTCTATTGGAATTTTCGAACTATTGAAATCAGATAGATTTTTTGTATAATTAATAGTTGTTTTCATAGCTTCACGAAAATGTTTTTTTATTTGCCAAGGAAGACTGTCAAAAAGAATAGTTTGCTCAATTGTATCAATTGTCCCATTATTATCATTTGAAAGAATGTCATAAAGCAAATAAGCTAAATATTGGAATTCTGGGTTATTATTATACATAAGTAATTGGATAATCGTGGTTCTTTGCGAATATAGATTACCATTTATAAATTCTTTAATAACTTGAGAAATGGGTTTCTGTTTTATGAGACGAGTTTGGTTTATATATCCTATATAGCGCTGATATAATTCATCGTTACTATATACCAGTAATTCTTTTATAGTTAAGATATTCAGAAATTTATCAAAATTTTCCGTTTGAAATTCCTTATCTGAAGGTTTGGAAGATTGTAATGATAACAATTTATTATGTAAAAATGGATCTGATAAACATTGTAAACTGATATCATCAACTATGCCTGAAATAATAAGTGTTTTTTTTTGCGAAGGGTTCTGAAAAGCTACCTTTATACCATATACCTTGGTTTGAAAATTTTTACTTGTTCGGGCTAAATCAAAACAATTCAATGATTCCGCAATTTCTACTATCATAAAATCTTCTACAATCCTATTCTTTGCTAACTTTTTATGCGATACATTTTTTTTAGCTTTCCATTCCATAACTTTATAGCTTATTGGGTGAACAAAACTCTTTATTAGACTATATTTATCTGTATAATTGGTATCTAGTGTATAATTTATACCGAAGCAAACATTTATAACATCAATGATATCTTTTGTTCCAAAAGAACGAAATAATTGAGACAATTCATTGTTAACCATTTGCAAACGATTCAAAATATCTTCTTTATCAATTAGTTTTTTTGATATCATCAATTTAACATTTTTTAAATCTTGAAAAAGATTATCTAATCCTTGTATACAGATATTTAATTCACGCGCACCATAAATATTTAATGTCTTATATTTTTGTGCCATAAGGATGGTGTTCTGAATCATGTTTTGAAATTTAGTAATCTTGTCATCAAAAAATTCGATTATATCTGTTTTTTTGTGTTTGTCCTCCAATAATTGTTGAATTTTAATATTTTTCATAACCTATATTACTAATATATTAAGATTATTACATTATAAAATACGTAATATAGTGATTATATTAATTTAAAAACATTAAGAAATAATATATAATGGGAATTCCTAGTTTCTTTTCTTATATTCTTAAAAAACATCCAGGTATTATTAGACCCTTAGAACAAAAAATAAATAATTTATATTTGGATAGTAACTCTATTATTTATGATTGTCTTCGTATGTTAGAAGGCAATCATAATTTTGAATTAAGATTATTTAAGGCTATCTGTGATAAAATTGATGAATATATTAATAAAACAAAACCAGACAATACAGTATTTATTGCATTTGATGGTGTGGCACCTGTTGCGAAACTGGAGCAACAAAGAAATAGAAGATATAAGTCATCTCTTGAAAAAAAAATAAGTACAATAATAGGAATAGAGCATAAAAATAAATGGGATTCTACAGCTATTACGCCAGGAACATCCTTTATGGATCATTTAGGCACCTATATAACTAATTATTATAATGATATTACCCTTTTTTCAGTTAAAAAAATTATTGTTTCAACAAGTAACGAAGAAGGAGAAGGAGAACACAAAATCTTCAAATATATCCGTGATAATCCTACTTTTCACAAAAATCATACAACATTAATTTATGGTTTAGATGCTGATTTAATTATGTTAAGTCTTAATCATTTGCCTATCTCGCGAAATATTTTTTTATTTCGGGAGACTCCTGAATTTGTAAAATCAATTAATCCAAATTTATCACCTGATGAAACATATCTATTAGATATCCCTAAATTATCCAATACAATTATTTCCACTATGAACAATTATAAACCAGTAAATACACTACAACAAAGAAATCGTCTTTATGATTATATTTTTCTCTGCTTCTTCCTTGGAAATGACTTTTTACCCCATTTTCCGGCTGTTAACATTAGAACAAGTGGGATTCAGATTATGTTGAATGCATATCAGAAAACGATTGGGAATACAAATGAAAACTTAACTGATGGGAAAAATATTTATTGGAAAAATGTTCGCAAATTGGTGTCTTATTTGGCGAAAGAAGAATGGACAAATTTAGTTGGAGAGTATAAAATCCGGGATAAATGGGAGAGAAGGGTATTTCCTTTCAAAACCCATGAAGAAAAAATGAAGCGTTATTTAAATATTCCTATTAAAAATCGTTCAATAGAAAAATTAATAGATCCCTTTCATCCACAATGGGAAAAAAGATATTATAAACTCTTATTTCATCAAGATATAACCGAAGATTTTAAGAGAAAAGTATGTATTAATTATTTGGAGGGTTTAGAATGGACAATGAATTATTATACTTCTCATTGTAAAGATTGGCGGTGGTCTTACCGCTACGCTTACCCACCTTTATTAAAGGATTTAGTGTCGTATATTCCTCATTGGGAAACAGAAATGATTTCTCCCAATAATCACAAAGCTGTCTCTCCTTACGTTCAATTAGGTTATGTTCTTCCGAAAAAAAGTTTACAATTATTGCCGCCGCATATTCATAAAAAATTGCTAGAAGAAAAGGCGCATTGGTATCACGATGATTGTCCGATTCATTGGGCATTCTGTAAATATTTTTGGGAAAGTCATGTAGAATTACCTTCTATAGAACTACATGAATTAGAAGAATTATTAAATAATTCTAAGTGAAATTGTTATTGGTTAGATGGGGGGGGAGGACGCGGCCAATGGATGTCTTGACACCTTTTTACACATGTAGCATATGCTGGAATGTGTCCTGGTGTATTATTTTGTTGGCGGTCACGGACGGCCACCACGACGTCTGGTGTGACGACGTCTTTTACGTCGTCCCCGCCGATTCGATGCGAGTTGAGCCGACGTTACGTGCCACCTCCGACGTCCTTTCCTGCCATGTCTTTTGGGGCGACGACCTTTTTTAAGACGTTTTTTGGTGCGACGGCGTTTCCGCGAGCGCCCCGCCCCTTTAATAGTATACGCTGTTTTCTGTAATGTCATTATATTTTATAGAGAGATTATTAATCCCGTTAAAATAAAGGGAGAATGAAAAATAAGTACAAATAATATGAAGATAACCATAATGAATAAAAAAGATATCATTGATAAAGTTCTAAGATATGGCGCCCATCTCTCTAATAACCAAAATATGATATTTCACGGCATTACACGAGAACCAAATCACGAACCATCTTATCATTTTAAATTGGGAATAGGAAAAACAGATATTATCTATAAAGATATCCGTATCAAAATAAATTACCAAATATCAAATGAAATTGTGGGAAATTCTGTTCAAGCAGTGAAATTTCATACATTAGAATTAGAAAGCGACCGAAACAAGGATTTTTTTTCAGAATTTTTAGAGAACGCACATGAATTTTGTAAAATGAAAAAGGGGAAAACAGAAATTATTACATATATCTTTAAAAATGGTTTCTGGCAAACGCTCTCAAAATTGCCTAAACGCAATAAAAATACACTTTATCTTCCAGAAAAAACACTTAACGGAATTATAACTGATGTGGATGGATTTTTAAAGAATAAAGAAAAGTATCTACAATATGGTATCCCATATAAGAGAAATTATTTATTTGAAGGATTACCCGGAACTGGTAAAACGTCTTTAATATTTGTATTAGCTTCCAATTTTGATATGGATATAGCTATTATTAACTTCGGGCTATCAGTAGATGATGCCACTTTTATGAAATCTGTCTCTAAGCTACCCAATAATTGTATTTTAGTATTAGAAGATATTGATACTTTATTTATTAATCGAAAACCGGGAGATACAAACAAAAGTATGGTTAGTTTTAGTGGAATTTTAAATACTCTAGATGGCATTGCACGGAGAGATAAACAAATTACATTCTTAACCACAAACTATGTATCTAAATTAGATTCGGCGCTTATTCGTCCTGGACGCATTGATAAAATTATAACTTTTGAGCATGCCACTATGGAACAAATAAGAACTTTTTTCTTTTCTTTTATCCCTCATCAAAAAGAGAAGTGGGGCGAGTTTAAAAAAAAAATAGCTGAACTGAAAGTAACAACTGCTCTATTACAAAGTTTTTTTTTCAAATATATTGAATGTAAGAATATATTGAAACATGTTACCGAGTTAAAAAAAATGGTTAGAGGGATGAAAAGTGATACATGGCAAAATATGTTTGTTTGATCTTATAGTAGATTTTAATAGGTGTATATTATATATGTGCTTTAATTATCAAGTATCACTACTTACATTTGGTATAGGAACACTATATTCAATCCTATTAATAAAATTAAATACGAAAAAATTTAAATTAGAGAATAAGACGACTGGGATTTTTTTAATATTTATTTCACTTATTCAATTGATGGATTTTTTCTTTTGGATAGATATAAAAAATAAGTTAGGAATCAATAAACTTGTTACTATACTTGGTCCCATAATAAATATTTGTCAACCATTAATTTTGTATATTATTAAGTATATTTACTATAAGCCGAATATTTTAACATTAAACAATTTTAATTTACCGATTGCAATATTAAACGGATTATATTTGATATATTTTATTAAAATATATATACAGTTTTTATTAAACGATACTTTAACAACTGGTGTAAGTAATAATCATTTAAAATGGCCATGGATTAAATATGTTAATCCATATTTTTATTTAATTTTATTCGCAATCAATATATTATACTTGTTTAATGTTAGTTATGGTTTATTATTGTTTTTTGTGACCTATTTGTTCCTGTACCTTAGTATGAAGTATTTTTATTATAATGCTGGGGAACTATGGTGTTTCTTTGGTTCTTTTATCCCAGTAATAATGTATTATTTTTCCTATTATCATAAATAAGAATATTCAAATATTGTAAAAAGTTTAAACAAATAATAAGATAAAATAACACAATGAGTCGTATATTACATGATATTGAAACGAGAGATGACTTTAAAAAGTTATTAACTGAGAATAGGGTGGTGGTCATTAAAGCTTCGGCTATATGGTGTAATCCGTGTAAAAAGATAACACCATATGTGGATGATTTATTTAAACAATTGCCTTCCAATGTATATCTTATATGT
>Ga0080013_1000926_pt1 | contig 40004 bp, 47 predicted proteins | sample ETNvirenome_6_85_FD_69236 | JGI IMG/M metagenome (GOLD analysis project Ga0080013, IMG submission 69236) | Marine viral communities from the Pacific Ocean - ETNP_6_85 (SPADES assembly) (version 2) | ecosystem: Environmental > Aquatic > Marine > Oceanic | place: Pacific Ocean | collected 2013-06-19 | reverse complement strand
TCGAGTGGGGCCTGGAGGCGAACAGCAATGATGTGTGAAGCACCGTGTATCTGGATCGACATCGGTCAGGTGTTCTTTATCATCGTCGGCCTAGCATACGTGTGGTATGAGGTGAAGACCTGGCAACGATTCGCTGAGAGCGAAACCTCCTGTACACAATCACGCGCTGAGGTAGAATAGAGGTGGGAGGCAAGGTGTCGAAGAGAGGAAACAAGAGAGGAGACGCCCTCTACAAGCTGCAAGGCCTGTTTGGGAGTGAGATGGGATTCCGATTCGCTCGGATGGTGGGTGGCTGCATCGAACACGGAAGGTTCTTCAAGCGGGGTGACATGCTAGCATCGATGGACAAGGAGACGTTCGACTGGCTGGTGAGCAACAAGCTGATCAAGGAGTCGACCACCACACCTGGATGCTTCTTTCTAGTTGGTTGACCACACAGCGTGCAAATCGAATGCTGGGTTGGTATAATAGGGGTATAAGGAGGAAGCTGGCCGCGACGGTGGTCAGAGCCGGTGGGAGTCGGCAGTCGTTGTAGATAAGGCCTTGCGCCTGAACGGAGCTAACCGAGTTTCAGGTCTCGCTGAGTATGTCGCGGACGTTAGCGACTCGATGTACCAACCACACAGAACGGATTCCCGCCTCTTCCTCCTTCACCTTTTTCAGGAACACTGCTCGCGCTGGTAACTCCAGCCGTCTGGAGCCGAGAGGCTAGGTTCTTTTCTTATTTCACCCAACCAAGGAAAACCTCATGGAAAAGTTTGTAGTGCATTTTGAGAAGCCGACCCCGAAGGGTGTCAAGCGTGGAAAGCGCACAGTCAAAGCGCGGAACCAGTGGGAAGCGAAGCTCAAGGTGAGTCACAGCGTCCCAGGTGTGTTCGGCCTCTGGGTCTAGTGACGTGCAAGTCGAATGCCACCGTGGTATAATATAGGGGAACCAACATGGCCAAGGAGGCTTGAATGAAAGGAATAATCGCTACACTATGCTCTCTCATCGTACCCGGACTGGGACAGCTGTTCTACGGCAAGGTCCTCTGGGGGATCGGATGGTTCGCGTTGGCGTGGATGAGCTGCGGCCTGGCGAATGTGCTTGCAGCACTCCACTGTATCTTTCTGGCCTCGGAGTAGCCGCGGCCTGCAAAACGAATCCAGCTATGGTATAATATAATCACGGGGAAGGAAGAACCTCCGGCCCCAAAAACCCGCTCAAATCCAAGGAGAGCAATCATGACCGCAGTAAACTCAAGTTACGAGTTCGAAATCACCTCAGAAGAGGTCCTCACGGGCGCACACCCGAAGTCCGGTCTCTTGACCGCCATTGTCTCGGGAGTCTGCACGAACGCAGATGGCGTGAGCTTCGACTTCATCGCCACGAACAACCTGGACATGCGGTATCCCGACCGCTTCAAGGTCAACTGGAACGGGAACAAGGCCCGGATGCCGGAGGTCGTTGGCCTCGGTATCGCGGAAGACGTCCGCGGTTCGCGGAAGGTCTCGAGCGACCTGTACTTCACCCGAGGCGCACGCATCGCGATCGCCCGGAAGTGCAAGGGACTCTTCCCGGAATCCAAGCTGACTCCGGCCAGCTAGGCGACCTCTACAAAACCGGCGGCTCCAACGGAGCCGCCTTCACCCTTTTTCGGGAGCAGCAATGCGATTCGATATCTACGTGGGAGAGACCAAGTACTTCTCCACCCTCTCCGTGTCCGAGGCATTCGACACCTTTCGTCGGTGGATCGGTCGGGGACTAAACGTCAGCATGGAGTTCGTGAAACTCTAGGCGTGGACGGAAAACGTTAACATTATCAGCGGGGGGAGTAGTATCCCCTCCTTACACGTCGGTCACGGCTGACATCACACCAAGGAGAGAGACATGGAGATCATCGGAGGATACATCTTCGCCAGCCTCTGGGTTACCGCGTTCGGTGGCCTGGCTGTCGCACTACGCGGTAGCTGAGCCTGGTCTGAGCCCTGAGGGGCCCTGCCCCCTCTGTGAGTCCTCTCTTGGGCTTTAGAGGGGGCTTTCTTTTTGCTCTCTCTAGGGCTGGAGGGGGCGCCTTCTCTAGGAGTCAAATGGGCTAGGAGGGCCCGCCGGGGGCGCGGGGGCCCCTCCAGGGGGGCTGCAAACTCAGCCCAGGGCTGGGGCTCCTGGGGAGGGGGTTAAGGTCTCTCACCAATTTCCCCATTTCTGGGAGCTTTTGCTCAGCTCTGTCACCCGTAGCAGGGAGGGTAAAGGCAGGGCCCTCTCTAGTCGTTCAGGACACGTGGTAAATGTGATTCCGAGATCTGGTCTAAAAAGTAAAAGTTCAACTTTGGACAAAAAATTCCGGGAAAATTTTCATAACTTTCGAAATAGTTATAGATGTCACCTTTAGGATAAAATATGAAGATCACAAGAAGACAGTTAAAGAGACTTATCAGGGAAGAGCGTCAGCTAGCTCTACGCGAGAAACCTAGAGAGAGAAATCTCAGCATTGGTATGTCAAAGAAAAAGAAGAAGGGTGTATCAGATCGATCTGCGCAGGCATTTGCTGGTGATCCCACATGGCCGGAGCTCGAGGGCACACCCAAGGGTGACGCTATTCTCGACCCCAGTAAGCGCGGCCAGTTTCCTGACATTGATAATCGGAGGTGGACTGAGCTCGAGCAGATAGCAACAGCTGCAGGCAAGTCGATAAAGATGAATGAAAGGATCACAAGAAGACAGCTAAGAAGACTTATAAATGAGGAGATACGTATCCTCGAGCAGGGCAGAACCGAGAGGGTGGCGCAGGGGAGCACTCGGGGTGTGGCTGTGGGAGATTTGAAAGATCTAATCAAAAACTTACTTGCTGGACCTGTACACAGATACATGGAGTCTAATCCAGAAGAATATGAAAGGTTAAGGGATAGAGTTATAGGGATCGTTCGTAAGCACCCTGGATGGGCTATGCAACTACATAGCGGACCAATAGCAGGGGTTCTAGGGGACATGCAAGATCGTGGTGAGGTAGAAGCTATATGGAAGAGAACTGGCGGTGGGCCCGAAGGAATTGATGCCATATTCGACTCACTTGAGCAAAAACTGGAGTACATGTAGACATGAAAATAACACGTAATAATCTTAGAAAGCTAATTCTTAGAGAGGTATCATCATTCCAGATGAAACAATATGACAATGAGTCAAACAATATCCTGATGATGACAAGTATCATTATGACTGGAATGCAAACACAGACAGGGCAGATGCTAGATGAGGACGAGGAGTATGAGTATGGGCAGGAGGTTCGACACATTCTTGAGACTAACATGCCCGTAACAAAAGCCCTATCAGATGTCTTTATGGAGATCCGAACAGGCGGGGGCTTTAAAGATCCTGAACCAGAGTCAGTCGCTCTCCCCCCTAAGGGAGACACTATCACAACCATAACAGATCCTCAGGCGCTAGAGAGGCTTAAGGGTCCTAAGTCTGAAAAATGATGATAACACATAAACACCTCAGACGTATCATCAATGAAGAGCTTTTACATGAGTTCTTCGGAATAGGAGAGAAGATTAATGACTATACAAAGAAGTCACTTTCATCCTATTTTCGGGATAATGCTGACGATATAGCCAGTAGTGTTGTTCCTGGAATCCCATTTGATGCTGATCTTCTTGAAGGTTATTTTGAACGTAGTCTTGCTGATAGCATTAGGGAGAATTCTGATCTCTTAGCAGATTGTATATTAACATTTTTTAATCCCCTCGCCGCGGTTAAATCGGCGAAGGATGACACAGCTAGTGCGTAGCTGTAAATTAATCAATATTGGAGATGCCACGACATGAAGGTAACGAGAAGACAACTAAAGAGACTCATCGGCGAAGCTTTTTCAGGGTATGCATCTGAACGCCCACGCAATCCCATGGAGCGTCATTACGCTAATGTCATCAATAGTTATGAGACTTGGGTCCAAGAGAAGGGGCATATAACTCCAGCTGCAAGCTCTGTGCTGGCAACGTATCTCATTGATCAAGGGCTGGAGCAAGACACCGAGAGAACTAGCATACTTGCTAGCGAATATAAAATAGATAAACTAGATGTTGCTAGTGAGATAAAAAGACAGGTAGGAGATGCCCGAATCAAGTACGACGATGTAGTGCTCAATCAGGATGTCCCTAAGCTCATTCTAAAGTTTCAAGGTCCTATGGGGCAGAGACAATGGTTAAAGGTTCGTAATGAGTTCTATAACATGTCTGAGGGCGGCGATGAGTATGGCATACGACAGAAGTATTATCCGGGGTGGACAAATGAGGACTTTATCGCAGTCATCACCGCAGTGGAAGGGAGTTATTCTCCATGAGAATAACGAGAAGCCATCTGCGAGGACTTGTGAGAGACTCTCTCACTAGGGTTATGATTTTCGAGTCCAATAATTTTTCTCCGACAGCCTCGGAAGAAGCCTCCAAAATCAATAGAGAGGCGGGCGTCTCTCTCAACACAGACCAAGCCTATTGGGAGGAGCTCGGTGTCCGCACCGGAGAAGACCTGGCAAGGTCGTTAATGATATCTAACTATTCAGACACCTATAAGAGCATTCATGGAATCCGCCCTCGATGGGTAAGGTTTGAAGACATATCATTCGATGAAATTCAGGCTATGGTTGAAGATCTTTATAAAGAGGCTGAAGAGTCAGAGGAAGACTTGGAAGATTGGAGTGATACTGGTGAGGAGTATCAGGAATGGGAAGCTATGCGTGACAAGGTTGCCGCAGAAGAAGCAGAAGAGAAAACTATGATGACGCCAGAGGAGGGTGAAGAGCTTCCTAAGGCTATGGGGATGGGTCGTCGGCCTCTCGTAGGGCCTGCAAGAGGGGTCCGGAGAGGTAGAAAAATTAGTGAGGAAAAACACATGAAAGTTACAAGAAGGCAATTAAGAAAATTTATTTTCGAGTCCATTAATGAAAAAATCGGGCTGGAAGAAGAGATTAGCGGTGATCATAGTGATTATTATCGGGGCATCGTGAGCCCACCCACACTAACGTCGATAACAGATGATATGTTGAAAGGGATAGAGCTAGAAGAGGCAGAGGGCGATGAGGAGTGGACATTTAAAGGACAGTGGAAAGATGTGAAAGGCGGGTTTAAGAAGGCACGAGAAGATGCAATAAAGGGGCTAGAAGCAGCAGAGGCTAGTATTCCCAAGCGTCAAGGCTCAGGAAAAGCTGAAGAAACTGATTCGCAGCCACAAGAGGATTCAGTCAAGAAGCGACTGTTAGCTGCATACGAGAATATCGATTCTCCCAATAAAACTATTATCAAGGTACCATATCAGGGGATTCAAAATTTATCCAGGAATTCAGCTATGTCTCAGGCACACCAAATGGGACAGTCAGATGGAGCTATCCCAAACATGGTAGACTCCGGAGTGGTGGGTGACCAGATGTATGTCGTTATAAGCTATACACACAAAAGAAAAACTAATGAAAATATAAAAGTAACAAAGAGTCACTTAAGAAGCCTCATCAAGGAAGAGTATAAAAGTTTTCTCCGTGAAACTCAGCATCGTAGACCGGGGAATTATCACATGGGGACCGGATCGCAGTGGTATTCTCAGCCTGGTGCGTGGGAACGTTATGATAAGGTTGTTAGAGATGTATCACAATGGTTCGGTGATGATGAAGAGGAGGCTAGAAGCTTTCTTAGCGACGTGATGTTTATGGGATTTGAACGTGCAGCTAGGGAGAATAATCTCGGAGCTGACGCGCAAGAGGAGATAAGAATACTTCTAGTTAATTCAGGATATCTTAGCGCATATGGGGGATGGCAGCTTCCAGATGAAGACTATCCTAAAATTCTAGGTTACACAGATCCTGTGACAGGAGAAGCAATAAAGATAAATGTTCAGACACCAAATGACATGGATGATATACTTGATCCTCTTCTTAGACAGTATCCAGATCTAAGATATAGCATTGATTAGAATGACCATTTCAGAGTATTTTTTTCAGATTCAAAGATAGTTATAGATGTCATATCATGGAGACGACATGAATATCACCCGAAAACAATTGAGAAACATCATACGCGAAGAAGTAGAAATGACTCCAAGAGAGAGACGCAAGCAGGCAAAGCGCCAGGCAGGACACGGCGGGGCACTCCCAGTCAAGAGCGACTCTAACGTTCACACCTACCTTCAGAAGATCGAGATGGAGGTTAAGAGGATGAGAAGCCTTGTTGCTAAGAAGGGACAGGAACAATCAGTTTCGAAAGAGATGAAACGTCTATCACAATCTTTAGTCGGCCTTAAGAAGACACTTAATAGGCTAGGAGTAAAAGTCAAGTGATTATCACCCGAAGACAATTAAGACAGATCGTAAATGAGGCATTGCAAGAGACTTTCTGGGGTCCAGGCATGTCCTCATCGGGCACTATCGGGATGAGATCTTTAATGGGACCAAAGTTTAAAGAGGGCGACAAGGTTGTTATTCACCTTCAGGGTGTGCCTCCTTTCAATGGAATCATACACTCCCATAGAGAGGGCCGCAGCGGAATAGCCGGTCCTGAATACGTTTATGATGTTGAGGTTGCATCTGGAACATATGGAACTGTCTCTCTCCCTGGATTCGGGCCAGAGGTTGTACGAGATGTATCTGAAAACCTAATTGATTTTTCTTAATTTAAAAAATGAATTAAGATACAATAATTATAGTGGAGGGATCTCAGTGAGAATTAACAGAAGCTATCTTAGAGACCTAATTTGTGAGATGCTAATAGAATCTCACGAACCCGTGGATACTGGGCATAGTGCTGGGGAGCTTATGGTGAGAGCAAGAGAGAATCTTCCTACTGACGTTCTGTCCCAAGCAGGATATGATGTTCCTGATGTCTCCCAGCCGCTGGCTGGTGGTGACAAGGCTGTTGAGTCAATGAAGAAATTTTTTCAAAGTCAGATGAGGCATCGTGTGAGACAGTTTTTAGATTTTGGACAGTCAGAGGAGAAAATCATCCAAGCTGCGACGCTAGCCGCTCAAGAGCTTATTGATGAGATAAGCGGCAAGTAAATGAAGGTGACGAAAAGATTCCTCATTAGAATCATTCGTGAGGAGATCAAAAGGACATTGTTAACTGAGGTTGCAGAAGGTCCGCAAAACTTGCCTCCCAATGTTAAAATTGTGATTGATGCCTCACCTCGTCGGGCTCACATCTATTATGTCACTATGAAAGATGATGGATCTCAAAAATATGAAGGATTGGGAGAGATTATTATACTTGTGACAGGCAGACCTTCCACTGGGCCGTGCTCTAGCGCGTGGAGAGTTGTGGATTCAAGAGCAGAGCATGGCTGGGGTCCGATGCTTTATGATGTCACAATGGAGTGGGCAACGCTAAACGGCGGAGGACTTGTATCCGATCGAGAGACAGTGTCACCTGAGGCTAGAAAAGTTTGGGATTACTACTTGAGAGATCGTAGCGATGTGGAAAACTATCAGCTGGATAATCTTAAGAATGTACTCACACCAGAAATAGAGGAAGATAACTGCAGCCAGCGTGCTGCTGGATGGGATGATAATGCTATTGACCCCCGGGATATTGAAACAGATTGGATAGCGTCAGCACTAAGCAAGCTCTATACTAAGACTCCTACAACAATGGATGCATTAGATGCCACTGGACAGCTGCATGTCATCAACCTACGCTGATATTATTAAGGCTCTGGCGCCTGTTATAAGATGATATTTCTTTAAAATTTATTTGAACAACTCCTAAAAAAAGTGTATGATACTGAGTCTGGTTAAATTCCAGCACAACATATGCTTTTTTAATAAGTTTTAAGGAGAAATAGCATGCCATATAGCAAGTCAAAGTCAACGAAGCGATTCAGCTTCGGAATCACCCGTAACCCCACAGCCAAGAAGGCTGGTAGCAACCGTGTAACCATCGCAACCAACCCGGTTGATGGTCACTATAGCTTCCCCACCACGGGCCTAACGATGTCCATAAAGGAAGCAACTGCTCTTCAGGGTTTCTTGAATAATGAGCTAGGCGGTTATACACCACTAGATAGCGGTGTCGAGCTCTAGGTTTTACGACTTTACTTTTTACGGCCTCGATTCAATCGAGGCCGTTTTTTTATCTGCTATGTGATAGTTATTGATGTTACTTTACCCTGGAGAAGTAAATGAAAATTTCAAAGAGATATCTTGAGACAATCATTAGTCAGGAGATTAAACGTTATGTGCTTAGTGAGAGAGTCAAGCCTGAGACATTAGATATTGATCCTGAGGAGATGACATTTAGTGTCGAAGCTGAGCCTACGCGACCCGAAGAGGGAACAGAAGATGAGACGATTACTGGCACAATTCAGCAATACAAGGGAAGACACCTTCCCAAAGCAGATCCTGAAAATCTTCCATTTGGGTATGAGTCAACACGGTCTGTCTCTGGGCAGCTATCTGCACAGCTTAAAGATGTAGTGACTGATATGCTTGGTGCTGCGCCGGACCTTCCTGCTTCTCAGCGTGAGACTAAGGGCAGAATTCTAGCCGATGCTCTTGCGGCAATAGCAGATAAGTATGGAGATGATCCTGATGTCGTTACAGCTATAAATACCATCCTCGGCGTCAAGATGGGATTTGACGTCCCTTATGGGGGTGAACCTAGCGAAGAAGTTGAAGATGATGTGGAAGTTGAAGCTGAGGAACAAGTTAATGAGGTATCTAGAAGGCTTCTCAGACGAGCAATTCAAAAAGAACTTAATGATCTTTCCAGGTCAAGACGTCGCAGTAGATAAAAGGAAGAGTCTAGATGAATATCACAAAAAATGAGCTTATCCAGATAATCAATGAAGAGATTCAAAACATGGTGGAACAAAATGTTCCAAGACCTATGCCTAGCCTAGTGTCAACGATGATAGATGATGACGAAGCTATTGATGATGTGGGATGGATAGCTGATGATACTGAGTGGTATAATGTTCTTTTAGATTTTGCAGGACTAATTCCCGGATATGGTGAAATTTTTGATGCCATAAATGCTCTTGACTATTTAAGAAAAGGAAATTATCTTTTTGCAGCACTTTCAGCAATATCTGTTATTCCCACAATAGGTGATGCTCTTGGCAAAGGTGGAAAACTAGTTGCCTTATTAGCAAAAATGGGAAAAACAGGAGTGTATATTCAAAAAGGTGCAAAAGTGGCATCTACAAATAGGCAGCAGATTAAAAAGGCTTCTGATTTTCTCAGAGCAAATAAGGATACAATAAGAGCTGTAGCTAAAAATGGAAAAACTGTAAAGAATACGATACGTGCTAATAAAGATAATATAAATGGTATATTTGACTATCTATCAAAAAATTCAGATAGTGATGAGCTTGTAAGAAATATTCCAAATATGAAAAAAGCGCTTGATGATTTTGCAAGCGATACTGTTGATATATCTCAGCCTATTGCTGGGACAACTCTTCCCGCCACTGAAGCTATTCCCCCTATGGCATCCTGGAGCGGGGACGTTGCAATCTCTGAGTCATTTAATAGAGATAGACTTCTACTACTGTCTGGTATATCCAAATAGTAAATTAGATTTTAAAGTCACATTTTAAGTGGTATAAGTTAAAATCTATAGTATGGGTATGAAATACACGTTTCCAAAAAAGTCGCTAAATATAGAACTGTAAATGGAAGGAAGATTAAGGTCTAGATAGTTATTACTGTTAATGTATGGAGAGTGTTGATATGTTAGTTAACAAAGGTCAGCTAAAGAGACTTATTCTTGAAGAGATGGCCAAATTAAATGAGGACTGTGGCGGCGGATGCGGCGGTGGACAATCAGACTATTCTATATCTAAGCCTCAGCCTAAGCACGACATGGGTGGAAGAGTCCTAAGCAGAGAAGAGGCACTCAAGGTTGTTATGATTATTGCAGCAAATACATCTTGCCCTGTAACCAGTGATGCTTTGATGGATGTTGTAGATAATCTTTCTCACGCTGAGGGTGAACCTGAAGATGTATATTCTGATGAAGATGATTCAGATGCCGACTTTGACTGGCATAGTCCTCAGCATGGGCATGCTAGAGGGAACATAGATGATCTTGATCCGCAGGGCGCATTTTCACTTGGTTTAAATATGGGAGATTCAGGTGACTTTGCAGACGTCATGAATGATGATGAATATGGTAGAGCTCGTGGTTGAGGAGAATAATCAAGCTAGTTTAGCTTTTTAAGGAATATTAATATGAAAATTACAAAGACGCACCTTAAAAGAATTATATCAGAAGAGATTCAAAGTGTGAGAAGAGAATCGCATGTTTCAAATTACATAAAATATATTGGTATGGGTTGTGCCATGCTTAGAGAGAATAAAGATAATCCCAGAGCAGATATCACAAAAGAATTTTTGAGACACGCATCTCAAAATATTGAGATGTCTAGATGTTTAAGATCAAGTCTTATTGAGAGCTTGGCAGCGGACATGACTGACTATGGAGGAGCGGGGAACATTCCTGTTAATGGTAGCATGGTAGCTTCTGAAGAACAGGAATTACCTCCTGAGCTTTCTTCTATTGAAGATGATGAGGAAAGAAGTGCTGCATACCACATGTGGACAATTTTGCAAGCACTTCCATTTCTCCAGCCTCTTGCAGTTGTTCGTATGATACAATCTGTTCTTAAAGGTGATTGGATGGGAGTTATTAAAAACTTACCCCTTATCAACATGTGGCTCATTCCAGAGGCGATGTGGGAATTACTTGAAAAAGGGCTTTCGACACTACCGCCTGAGATGAGAGAGGATATAGTATCTAATGGTGCTGTTAATAAGCTTATGGAGATTTTATTCTCTTTAAAAGAGGTCACAACAGCTTCTGATGTTGGTGAATTTTACACAGCTCTAAAAGAGCTTGTTGCTACGAGCTGGCCAGCGGCGGTTGCTATCATTTGTGTATGTTCCGCTATCGCCAGCTATTGCTTTACGTACGCGGCGGGCAGTGCAACAGGAGTTGGTGCTGGAGTTATGTCTATTCTAGCTGCACTTGGTGCCGCATGTCCTCCGTGTGCAGGTTTTCTGGTGGGTGTTGGCATAGGGATAGCGGCAATTTGTGTTGTTGCCGCTCCTATTGCTGTGGTGCTAGTACCACTTGAGGCAATAGTTCTTCTCTCTCCTGGTGATGAGAAGGAAGAAGCTAAGCAGAAATTTGCTGCTGAGGTTATGAATATTCTAAACAGGACTGAGAATGAACACAAGAAGGCAGCGAGAGAGGCCGAAGAGATTATCAATCAGTCTGAAGAAATTCAAAGAGTGTCTGTGGTAGAAGATGAGACAGAAGATATTATAATGCAGCCACCCGGATCATGGGGACAGGATGGACCTGTTCAACCCATGGCAGAAGGATTAAGCTATGATAGATTGCAAGCCTTGTGTGGCATTGACAAGTAGAATAGGTTCTAGGAGATTGTATGAAAATTACAAAAACAAGACTACAGCATATAATACTAGAGGAGCTTGGCAGATTTCTCGAGCAAGAGATACCTGCTGGAGCTGAAGATGTCTCTCTAAGTGATGAGGCAAAGAAGAAGGCAGCAGAGACAGCTGTAAAGGTGAAGGCTAGCAATGCTACGACTCTTGCATCTTTAGAGCAGTACAAGGCAGAAAATCCAAACTTAGATCATGCTGCTATAAACGCTGCCATAGAAAATCTTCAAAAGGTGGGAACAGAAGTTGACGCATCAATGAAAAGGGTTACAGCAGAGTCTAAAGATCTTGATGAATTTTGGGGTGCAGTTGCTAGAGGGGCTGCACGTGGAGCTGGTGCATATGCAGGAGAAAGAGCAGCTAAGCATGTTGGAGGGTATCTGGGTGAAGAGGATTATGAGGTCTTCACACAAAAGGTTCTTGAGGGTGACGATGAGTATGATGACTACTACAACCCAAAGCCGCCACCGTATACCCTGGCAGATGTAGCCGAGGAGCTGGTAGATGCCCCTGATATCACAGATGATATGCTAAAAGGGATATCGCTGGAGGACGATATCACAGATGATATGCTAAAAGGGATATCGCTGGAGGAAGAAGAGACAGATGAAGACGATTATATAACTCTTCAAGAGATCCTCAGATATCTGGAAATCAATGAATGAAGAGAGACCTGCTACGGGAGTTTATAAATAGCTCAATAGAGGAGTCTGTTTATTACGACAATGATCCGGATGTTCCTCACGGTCTTACATTCAATGAGCTAAGAAGGTATCTACATAATCATTTTGGAAAAGCTAAGATAACATTGACAAGTAGTCATCTAGACTTAGAGTCTAATTACGTTCAAAGAAAAGGAGAGCTAAAACCTAGCGGTATATGGTATGGGTGCGGAACAACATGGCTTGACTTCATAGACACACAGATGTCGGGTCCGGGCAAAGATGACACTCAAATTTGGTCTCTTAAAATTGACATGTCAAAGGTGAAGCAGCTAATAGATCCACTTGAGATTGCTGACTTTACGAGAAGATATAAAGATGTCAACCTCTATATTAAAACATTACAAAAAAACCCTGACTGGACATCTGTTGCTAGCAGTTTTGACGGAATAGAGTGTTGTCCGTATCCTGTAGGTGGTCGGGAGTTTAGATATAATTACACTTGGTATTATGGAATTGACATGTCATCTGGCTGTATTTGGAATACAAGTGCAATAACTCACAGCCAACTGGTTGCAGAGCTTAAAGAAGACGGCTGGGAGGTCTACGTATGAGATCTCTTAAAAGTTTAAATAATGATTATTTGAGATGTATAATTCTATCTGAGATGAAATCATTGATGGATACAGAGCACAAGCTTCCAGATTTTTTATATGGTGAGCTTGATGATGTCATAAAACATTCAAATTTTTGGACCTTTGAAAATACAGAAGATGATATGGATATGACTAGCACTAGTGGTGAATGGCAAAATCAAACACCTGCGGGTGAGATTTTAGAGCAATCAATTGAAAATTATCTAAAATCTAATGATGCAAATATAGACATTGTTGTCATATCTGCTGATCCTGTAGATAATCCGAAACTTAATTTACCGATAGGTCCAGATCACAAGCTATACCCAAATAAAATTGTTGTAGGTGGACAGCAGTCAGTTAATGAAAGAGGTAGATTTATTATGTATCTCTTTATCTTGCCTACAAGTGATGATTTTAATCCACTAGATGTAGATGCTAACACAGTATCTAAAATTGTTGGAAATACAATTAGACATGAAATAATTCATGCTACTCAAATGGAAAAGAGACGAAAAAGTCAAAATATCTCTAGACACGCTGCAAAAAAGAGATTTGAACAGGAGGGAGAGATACCTGACTTTGAGGATAGACCAAAATATCTTGGATCAAAGATAGAGATAGACTCTTACGCTCATGAATTATCCGAAGAATTACTACAAAAATATGGAAAAGATATGGCTCTTGATATATTGAGGGGAGCTGTTCCAGTTGATGATCTTGACATTTCTTCTCAGCTTAGAGAATATTTAGATAATATTCCAGGTGACAAGGCTGTCATGAGACTAAAGAGGAAGATGTATTCTCACATAGTTGATCTAGCTAATAGAGGAGTATATTCAGAATCAAAAAAGAAAAAAAAGAAGTCACGAAAAAAATCTCGTCCTGAAGATGGACATGAAAAAGGAACTGATAAAAGTCTTTATCTTGACAAGTCAAGCACACATGGTGGGTGGCCTCACGGAGAGTATGAGCCCTCTGTTATGAAGCAAATATCAAACTGGATGAAAGATATGAACATGCTTAAGAATGAGTGGAGTTCATTAGTGTCTAAGTCACGTATATTAGAACAGAAAGGATACTTTGGGCAAGAGTTTGAAGAGTTTAAATCAAGATCTGAGCAGGGTGAAGAGCCATTACAGCTTGCACGTGATATGGGATGGGAGCAAATAGGTGAAGGTTCAACAAGAACAATATTTGCCATACCCGGGAATGAGTTTGTATTAAAGGTGGCTCAGCCTGTTGAATCTAGGGGTTTTGAAATGGTACATGCTATTGATTCTAATAAGGCAGAGGCTAATAATCTAATGAATACAAAATATCCGCTAATATTTCCAAAGGTCTATGAGAGAGCTCCGGGATATGAGTGGATAGTTCAAGAGAGAGTTAGACCCATAACAGATCGATTTGACATAGAGGATTATTTTTTCATATACGGTCTAGACCTTAGATTGTCTCATCTTCCGTTTTCTCTTGCACTTGACTTAGCTGCAACAGAGATAAGGGGAGGCGATATAGATAACACCTTAGGTGAGCTGGGTGCATCATTTTCTAACTTTGCTGGGACGTATAGAAATCTTAAAAAAGACAGAACATTTAATGAGCTTGCATCTGCAATAGCAGAGTTTAATATAGTGCCAACTGAAATACGACCTGGTAATGTTGGATTTGTTAAAAGAGATGGCAAGGATCAATTTGTAATATTAGATGCTAGTATTTTTGATAGAACGCTGTAAGCTATACTTTTAATAAATTCTGTCTAAAGACCTGTCTAACAGATCCTTTTATAAATATCTCATAAACATCATATTGAAACCATGCAGGATCTCTTGCAACCTTGTCTGGTCTTCCAACAAATCTAATAATGACAACAACATCGCCATCATTTATAGTTGTTGATGCTCCTAGAAAGTCACTTGAAGAAGGATAAGATGATAGTTTTATCTCTCTGAATATTTTAAAATTCTTATCTACCATGCTATTTCCAACCATAGCAAACCCATCTTCAGAATAAAGAAGACCATCTAGATTTATCTTACAGAGTGAACCTGGTTTTATTTCACTGTTAGTCATCCTATATTTAACTATGAGATTAAATATCTTTATTTCTATGTCCTATTTAATGGCAGGAGGGTAAAATGATTAAAATTATTCTTTTAGCATTTTTTCTAGGTTGCACGCCAAGTGTCGTATCTATTAGTGATGATACAACAAAGCCCGTGGTAGCTGAAGTCACTTCAAATATTCACGGTGGAAACCCTGTTCCGGAGGAGTGGGAAAATTGCAGTGGGAAAATAGATGATCATCCATGTAATTTTGCTTTAATAGATCAATATGGAGATACATTTACTCTTTATGACAATTATAACACGATTATCGTATTAGATTTTTCCACTATGTGGTGTTCAGTATGTAATAACATGGCTCATGATGCGCAGGAGTTTATGGATGATTATGGATCACAAGACTTTTTATGGGTTACAGTTTTAATAGAAAATTCTACAGGTGATCCGCCAGGAGAAGAAGACATTCAAGACTGGTCAGATTTGTATGGAATTGTTGATGCACCTGTAGTTGCAGGTGATAGAAGCTTAATTGATGTAACTGCAGAGTCAGGATGGCCAGTAACTGCATGGCCTACACTTGTTATTTTAGATCGCTCTATGATAGTTAAATATGGAATTAATGGATGGAATGAGGCAACAGTTAGGTCTTGGGTTGAATCTGAGCTCTAAAATATATTAAAATGAAAATAACCAGATCACATATTAGAGATATCATATCTAAAATCTTAAATGAGGAATATGACCTATATGAGCGTATTGGAACCTCTGCTGGTAAAAAAGCTGGTAGACGATCCAGTAGTGAGCTTGATGATACTACTAGTCAAAAAGATGATAAACAGATTGATAAAGTAGATGTGTCTTCTGCTTCTGGTGACGCTGCAGCAAACGCAGAAACAGAATTTCAAAAATGGGGAGGAACTAAAGAGACTGATCCGAAAATGAATGATGTTTTAACTGCTTACTGGAAAAATGTCGGAGCAAATCCTGAACGGTATATTTCTGAGAAGCAACCGTGGAGTGCTGCCTTTATATCTTGGGCATTACAAAATGAACCAGGGTTTAAAAAATCATCGTCACATAGCTCATACATGAGAGCGGCGAAGAAGTCTAGAGATAGTAATTCTAAATCTGGATTTGTTGCGTATCAGCCTGAAGAGCTTCAAGGCGGACCAGAGAGAGGCGATATTGTTTGTAAGCCCAGGGGCACTGGTGATGGGTGGGATGATATTGGATCTAAAAATCACTGTGATGTTTATGTAGGCGGCGGATCTATGATTGGTGGAAATCTTTCAAATACATCTAAAAAAGTTTCCTATAACCCATCCAAAGCAACAATGGTTATAAAGAAGCTTACTGAAAATGATCTTAAAGACATTATTCTTGATGTGCTGCTAGAAGAAAATGATCTTTTTGAAAGAATAGGAACGTCTGCTGGAAAGAAAGCGGGAGGCACATCTAGAGATTATTCTGCCGTGGGCAGGAAAAGTAGTGATGCCGAGTCAGCATCTAGTTGTTCATGGAACAAGGGTGCTCCTGCAGCTATAAGCTCTGACTGGAAAGAAAAAACACTTACTGATGTTATCTCTGGGGGAGGATCATCTAAGAAATTTGATGATGTCTTGCCTCTTGACGGAGGTACTGTAGGAATAGCTCACTGGGCAGCGGGTGGTATTAAAAGTTTATTAAAAGCAAACCCAGACGCACCACAGCCGCCTGGAGGCGCTAGAGATTGTAGAAAAGATCCAGATGGAACCTCATCTGTGTCGAGAGGTAAAAATGCATCACCTGATTCACCAGGGTGCTTTCTTGAACCGGGAACTGATAATAAAAACTCGTGGGTCGGAAAAATGAAAAAATGGCTTGCATCAAATCAAGATAAGCAGATAGCCCACTGGAATAAGACAAAGGCAGATGAACCAGCTGCGCTGGCACGTGCACAGGGATGGAATACATCAAGACACATGGCAATTGCTGCAGGGGTATCTAATAGCCTTGGAAAGGGAGGGTTTGCTAATCTTGCAAAAAAGAATGGATGGGATCCTGAGAAAACTTTAGCGGCCTATTCTGTATTGCCATCATCAAGTGACGGGAAACCATCAAGACACAAGATGAAGAGAAAAGAAAGAATAGATAAATTCTTTCCATGCAATGAATCATATGGTATAAATCAATTAATAGAAGAAATTATAAATGAAGAAATTATAAGTGATGGAGAGATAATAGATTTTTCTCAATATAAAAATATCCAAGATCCTGAGCAGGAATGGCATGATTTGCTGGACCCAGAAGAGAGAGAAAGATTTCGCAAGACATCTAAAAATATCCAGTCTAGAAAGCCTCAAGATTCTGATTGGCTAGCAATGTCTGATGAAGAATTTGAATCATATCTTCAAGGAGTTGAGTCTGGTAAGATAATCGATATGTTCTCAGATGAAGACCCTATGAGTGAGCAAAAAGGATCTGGTAATGTAACAGCATATCCCGGAGCAGTTGGAGTCGGAATGAAGGTGCCTGCATCAACTGATGCTGGATCATCCGCGAATCAATGTCAGATTATGAGAGACGAGATAGAAAATACAACTCATCAATTAAACAATACAAGCCCTGGTGATCCTGCCTACAAAACGTTACAAGATAATCTAAGATTGCTTCAACAAAATCATGATAAACTTTGCGGCTCTTAAAAAAAAGATAGAGCATCTTAATATGTATTGATGTATTAATCATACACAGTCTGAACAGTTAATTGGAGAAATAATGAAGATTAGTAAGAGACAGATTAGAAATATTGTTTTAAATGAGGTTTCACAGTCTCATAAAAGAGATAGAGTATTTGAAATTGATGTTAACTCTATACTAAGAGAACAGAGAGAGCCTGTGAGTGAAGGAATGTTTTCAAGTGCTGCAAAGGCTCTTGCTACAAAGTTCGTTCCTGGCGGTAGAATGACTTCTGATTACTTTCAAGCGAGAGGATTTGATGATCTTGAAGGTGCAGTCGAAGAATTTGAAGTAAGGCTTAGTGATATTGAAAATAGGCTTGCTGCACTCGAATCAGGTGGCGCGATTTAATATGTCTAAAAGCCTCAGATACCTTAGAGATCTTACTGAAAGGCTTCTTTCATGTGAAAGCCCCAGGCCGCGTATTGATCTCAAAAGGGTATCGGCTGGACTCAAATGTTCAAAAAGTATCATTAAAAAAAATAAAGTCAAAAATTCTAAAGAGATCACTTCAGACACAAGTGATGATATAAATAATCATAATAAGGATCAGCTAAGTGGCTGATAATGAAAACGGATGGAATGAGTGGTCAAGACACGTTCTCAAGGAACTTGAGCGACTCAATGATAATTATGAAAGTTTACGAGTTGTAAATGAAGACATAAAGACAGAGATGACACGAATATCATCTGTTAAGATAGAGGTAGATGATCTCAAAGAGTGGAGATCTAGAATAGATGATATTTGCTCCCCGGCACAATTACGCGACCTTATAAGTGAAGTAGAGTCTCTAAGAGACTTTAAGTCTAAGGCAGTAGCAATATTTGCAACAGTTCAGTTTGGAATGGTTGCATTAGCTTGGGCACTTAACGTTTTTAATTAATACTTAGTTTTAAGGTTGGAGAATTTCAATGAGAAAAGTTAATGTTTCACCAAATTATGTTAGATCCCTCATAGCAGAGGAACGTGCTCTTATGCTTGAGCACAATAGATACAAAGATATGATCATTCTTGAGGGAATGAGAATGAAGCGCGAGGGGTTGAATCCTCAAGAGATCAACGAGGGACTAATGGATATTATTAAGTCTCTTGGTGGTGGGTTTATAGAGACATTTAAATATGATATGACTCTTTCTTTGCTTGGCGCGATGGGCATGGACAAGGAAGGATTCCTAGCTAGAGCAATTGCAAATGTTATAGAAAATGCTGATATCATGGAGTTTAAGAAATATTTCTCTCCTGGCGGATGTCAAGAGCTTGGCAATCTTATTATGGAGTCCCTGGCAGAGACTGGAATTGAACCTGTTGTTGACGGTCTAGTAAAAGGGCTTGGAATAAATCCAGATAGCAGAGTCTATGCATCAATCCGAGAAGCCGTCGCAAAATCTATTCTAGAGGGTGATCTAGCTGAACACATTCAAGGAACAATCACTGACTGGGTTTGCAACTTTGATGTTTCAAAAATAGTTGACGTATTTAAGAAGGCCAAAGAGGGTAGCGGTAATATTGTATCAAGAGGCTGGGATGCACTAAAAGGAGCACTCGGGGGTGGCGAGAAGGAGGCCGTTGATGCAGCAGCTGCTACGGGAAAAGCTTAGACGCTTAGTGCACAGCATTATTATTGAAGATCTTGGTCATGTCAAGGGAGCTTCGCGTGGGTGGGGAGCTACTAGCACAAGAGTAGTTGGATCAGATCGTGTTATGCTTGGAGACACAGAAGCTAAAGATGAAGGGTCAACAACTCAAATGACGCCTGTCAAGGTAAGCAGAGCATTTCTACGAGCACAAGCTCTTGACGATCCTACAGATGCTTAGGTTTTCCCGCTGATATATAATTCAGAAAACATTCTGGCTCCCTCTTCATTTTGTCCAAGGCATCTAGTATGTTGCCAATAGTGTGCTATCTCATGTGCCAATATAGAGGTTGTCTTTTTGTCGCCCCTATTTGTAGAGATAAATATAGCAGCACTTGAATGAGGTGAAAATCTAGTATCATAGATTCCACCTATATTCTTATTATCCCACTCTTCCCAGCTTAGAAAGCTAAATATATCTCTATTGTTTAGAGTATCAAAGTCAACAGAATACACATTTAATGTAACATCTGAGCATTTCTTTGAGTCGTGATAGTATGACTGTAACTCTTGTGACATTGTAGAGATATCATTTAGGTATCTTTTAGTCTCATCACGTGAGTGACCGTGATAAAATATTTTTGAGCCGGAGATGTCTATAGATTGAACATGTGAGAATTTCACTATGTCAAATACATTTTCATATCCTGCGGCCGTCACTGTATTATTAATGAACAGGAAGAGAAAGACTATTTTTATAAATTGTAACATTGTTTCACCTTATGAATAAACCATACCATTATCAGCGGTTATTTACAAGGAATCATCACTTAAATGAGAATAGTTATATCTGTATATTGTAATCTGGAGTAAGACTATGATCTTGTCTGAGAAGAGAATTAGAAGAGTAATACGTGAAGAGATATTGAAGAAGCGTAAGTTGCACGAAGAATTAGAGCCTGATGAAAGATGGGCAAAGATCACAAAGATGCTCGGAGTTGATGAGAAACCAACAAAGGTGCAATATAACACTGCGTGGAATAAGTTTGTGAACTCTCACTATAGTGAGTTTGAGGGAGGACCTTCAGTTAATGAGCTACGTGCTCAGGCCGATGTCGATTCAGCTCTTGATAAGATTCCTGGCATCGAGCCAGATATGGACGGAGAAGAGAAGATGTTCCTATTCTTGAGAAAATACAAGGATAGGAGAGGGGAGGCATCTGTTATTAAGCTAGGGCAAAAGGCTAACTGGGATGATGAGGTCACACTTAAGCTTGACAAAAAGGGAAGAATTATAGTTAATGATGGAGAGTTTGAAAAGCTTGTGGATGGCATTGTAGATTCATTAGATGGAAGTGTTAGCAAGCAGAATATCAAGGATGTTTACGACACGTATAAGGAGCTAAAGGGAAAGCATATAATTCATCCAGTGACTAAAGAACCGGAAGACGCGGTTAGGTGGCTGCACAAAAAGTATAAGTCAGCTGAGGGTGGTGACACCATACAGGGTGATGTTTCAGACCTGAGGGATGATGAAGATCTTCAAGATTATGCTGAAATCATTCATAAGGTCTTTGGTAAATTTACAAAAGTGGACACGCTAGACGAGTCAAGATCACGTAGAAAAAAATCAAAGTCTAATATGATCCTAAGAGAGATGATTAGAAGACAGATTCGTCAGCTTAACGAGGCTCTACCGGTTGGAAAAGATAGACTAGCGACGCCAGCATCAGGGGAGACGGTTCAGACAACTGCACTACCGGCGAGTGAGTCGGAAAAAGCCAAGAAAACAGTGAAGGGATTTGCAGTCGGTGAAAAGGTTCGTGCAAAATATAAAAAAGATGGCCTGTGGTACCCAGGTACAATTGCAGCGCTGTCTGGAAGCACTGCCTCTATAGCGTGGGACGAGCCCGGGTGGGACAATCAGTCCACCTATTACGATCAAATTAAAAAGAAAGGCGGTAAGAGTGGCGGGAGTGGAGGCGGAGGTAGTAAATATAGCACCTTCAAGACTGAGATGTGGAAGAAGGGTCCGATGAAAAGAAATCACAAGGGTGATATAGTTCAGAAGCTCCAGCAGGCTCTACAAAAGAAGACAGAGGGCCTAAAAGATGATAAGTACTTTGGCCCCAACACAGAGAAGGCTCTAGTTGCTCATCCAGCAAATGAGGCAAAGTCTAAAACTGTCACGAAGGAGCTATTCGATAAGATAATAGCCTATAAGGATACAGAAGATGCAGTGCTCACACCCCGCGATGATCAGGTGGTCGATGCAGAAATTGGGGATACTGGTGTGGCGAATCGCGGAAAGAACATCGGCGGCAGCACACAGTATAGAACAGCGACAGGAGATTTCTCAATAAAGAGAATCGATCAGAAGGTCTCTGGCGGCGGAGGATCTGCACTTAAGATTAACATGCAGGGTACCAAAGAAAAAGAATTTGAAAAGTTCCTTGTGGGGCTTATAAATGCAGATATTAAAAAATGGAATGATAAGCCTGGGAGGGAGGGCTCGAAGATGAAGCCGACGGTTGATCTTGGGGATGTCAAGGCTGGCGTCATCACAGTTGATGGAATTGAGCCGGAGCCCGCTCCTATTACAAAAGCTGACTTTTTAAAGGCAACTATCAGGTGGAAGGGTGACTGGGGTCCATTTAAAAATCCTTTCAGCAGAGGAAAGCCGGTTACACAAGATTGGAAAGGTAACATTTGGGATGCACTTAGGAATTCAAAGATAATAGTTCCGCGCGTATTAAAGAAAGAAAAGAAAAAGCAAAAGAAGAAATGAAAATCTCTGATCGCAAGCTTAGAAGAATGATACGTGAGGAGCTTCTCCGTGAGCGTATTGCCACCTCTGCTGGAAAGAAGGCATCAAGTCGTGGAGGACAGCTATCTTTTGATGATGATTCTTCAGAAACAGGGGAACAGGCTACAAGTGGAAACTTTACTGCTGATATTCCTCCGGGAACGACAATAGCGCATCCCATAGGAAGGTTACCTGGTGATGGTCCTCCGAGAAAGACTAGCGGTGCAGGTCCAAGAAAAAGTCCTAAGTCTGGAGCTTCGTCGCATCACAAGGGAAGAGATTACGGAATCAAGATTGGAACACCTATTGTAGCCTTTGCAGATGGTGTTGTCAAGGCAGCTAAATCTGCGGGAAAGGCTGGAAATCTTGTTGCAGTGGATCACTCATTTAGCTGGGCTGATGGAGAGAAATCTGGCCCTGTTCAAACACAATATATGCATCTCAGCCAGTTCCTCGTAAATGTTGGAGACAATGTAAAAGCAGGTCAACCTATAGCACTATCTGGAAATACTGGAAACTCTACTGGTCCTCATCTTCACTTTACATTTAAGATTGGTGGAAAACAGAGTGCTAATGATGATTTATACGCAAGCAAGTTAGACTCTGCAACTCCAATATCAGTGCAAAAAATAGACGCAGCAGTTCAGCCAAAGGATGACTCTGCAGTAGTTTGAGTTTCACCCTGTTAAAAGATTAGATCTTTTGAGTGACTCATAGATTCTTTTTCTGCTTGGGTGGCTCTTCGCATACCGTTTTATGATCTCTCCTGCCTTTGCATTTGCCTCATCCTCTATATGCCCTCCTGCATCAGGTATCTGGCCGACCAGCATTTCATTTTCATCCTGCATCATGTGAACCAGTTCATGGGCAACAGATCTAAGAACATCTACAATAGCCCTATTTTTTCCATATACTTTGATGATATTATTCCCTCTGTGGTATGCAGCTGTTGTAGATATCTCATGTGTGTCTCTATCATCAACCACGTAGATATCAAATTCTCCCTCGATGGGCAACCAGTTTGCACAAAAATTTATGAAGTCTCCGATTAGAAATGCCTTCTCTGGTGCGATATTTAAATCTTTTGACATGTACAGCTTTCTCATTTTTTCTCTTTTTTGTAAACGTGTTCTCTTCTAACTAATAATTATTATTGAAATCTCTACATTTGAGGAGTCATGTAATGCTTTTAGTTTTTTAATTATAATTAGGATATCTTATAGCTTTTTAACTTTAATGAGGTGAAAATAGCACTTAGCCCTAGTAACCATTTTAACAAGGAGAATTAGATAAAGATGCCACTTTCTAAAAAAATGAAAGCAAAAATAAACATGATAGAATTGGGAATACTCCCAGCATTTACAGGAACTGAGTTGACTGAGATGCTAAATTCTCTCTCTGAGAGTGAAAAGAGAAAGGTGAAGCGAAAGTTTAGAAAAATTTGGAAAAAGCTACTTAAAGAGAGACCAGAAATCGAAAGCATGATTGTTCCTGAATCAGGAGAACCTCTCAAGAAGCACCTTAGAAATAGATCTTGTCTGGTGAGTACTTCTATTATTAAAAATACACAGGATTAAATAGTTTAGACTCAATTAGAAACTGTCTAATTGTATCTACACCGACGCCCAGAGAGACCGCGTTGAACCCCACGGTTGTCATTTGAATCATACCTACTATTCTACCTTTGCTATCAAATACAAGGCTTCCAGAGCTGCCTCCGGCAGCAGGAATTGTATAGTAGCACATGTCTGCCACATCACACCCTGAGAATATCCCGTCAAAATGTAAAGATACACCTCGTTCTCTTATCCCGTATGGCGCAGAAATCGCGTATATTGTATCGCCAACCTCGGGCATGAAGGTTGCAATTTTCATATTGGTTTTAATTTTCGCCGCTGTTTCTAAAAGACAGAGATCTTTTTTCGCATCATTATATACTATCTCTGCTAAAAACATGGTACCTTTGTCATCGGTAACCCATATATCAGAACTTACAGAAACCTTACCTTCTTTTATTAGATCTTGAGTAAAAAATGAAAATTCACTTGGGCTGCAAAAATGATCTGCTGTCAGCACATATGTTGTACCATTTCTTGATGCAATTGCAACGCCTGAAGCAGTTCCTTCCAGTATCAGGGCCTCTTCTTCGCTACACGTTTCTGAGGTATTTTCACACTCACTAACCAAAAATTGATTAATAGTTACATTAAAAAAGTTACTTTCTGGAAGATCTTTAAATGCAAGAAATCTCGTTGAATCTATTGCTAAGAAAAATGAAAGAATAGATATTACTATCAAGCCCATTCCAAAAAAAGTCTTTTTATTTCTCACACTCAAAACGTCATTCCTCTATAGGTTTATATTAATAAATATATTTTCAAACACGCTACCTCATTGATTTAATTTTTTGATAAAATTATTCTTAGCTTAATGTAAATTAATATCAAATAAGTCAGCTTTGTTTACGTAAATGAAACATTTTTATAAGTTCAGTGTATAAATTTAAAGAATTCTTAGCTTAATACTAGTAGTATAATTATTTATATAGAGAGAGAATATAATCTTATGTCTATCTTCAAGAATCATAAAACATCAGCAGATAGGTCAGCTTCTGATAGAAGTAGACATAAGGAAAAAATTAGAAGAGCAATTAGAGAGGGTATCTACCACATAGTTTCAAATGAATCGATTATCGGAAAAGACGGAAAGAAAAAAATAAAAATACCCGTTAGAGGAATCAAAGAGTATAGATTTATTCACGGTGATAATCAATCAAATAAAAAGGTAGGATCTGCTCATGGAAAAAATATTCGAAAGGGACAAAAATTATCTAAAAAACAATTGAGAAAGAAGTCAGAAGGTAAAGCTGGAAACAAAAAGGGTGAAGAATACTATGAAGTTGAAATTACGCTAGAAGAGCTTTCACACCATCTTTTTGATAACTTAAACCTTCCTGAGCTTGAAAAGAAAAAATTTAAAGAACTTATAGCTGATAGCCCTAAGAGAAGAGGATATAGAAAAAAAGGAATTAGACCTAGATTATCTAAAAGAGAAACACTAAAAAATAAAATTAAAAGAAAAAAAGCAGCTGAGAGATCTGAATCAAAAGATAAAAATGATGAAAGATTCCCTTTTCATAAGTCAGACTTGAAATACAAACATATAGAATATAAATCTAATGAAAATACAAATGCTGTAATATTTTTTATAATGGATACGTCTGGATCTATGAACGATTCAAAAAAATTCATGGCGAGGTCATTCTTTTTTCTTTTATATCATTTTCTAAGACACAAATATAAAAATATAGAAATAGTATTTATTTCTCATTCGGTGGATGCAAAAGAAGTTTCTGAAGATGATTTTTTCAAAAAGAGCAGTGCAGGTGGAACACTAATGTCTTCAGGTGTTGAAAAGTGTAGTGAAATTATTAATAAAAGATTTCACCCAGATGCCTGGAACATATATGCATTTCACTGCTCTGATGGAGATAACTGGCCCTCAGACAATGAAAGGGCAGTGAATCTATCTCTAGCATTAAAAGAAATTTGTCAATTATACTGCTACATACAGATAGTCCCACAATCTGAGCAACAGCTTTGGTCAACAGGCGGCATGGCTGGCGTCTATTCAAAGATAGTTGATTCTAAGTTTAAAATTGTTCATTTAGATAGTGCTGATGATATCTGGAAGGAATTTAAGAGGATATTCGGCGAGAATACAAATGTCTAATTGGACTTTCAAAGATCTTGAATCATGGGATGATAAAGTCTGTAAAGCTGCAGAGTCAATGGGACTTGATTGGTTTCCAATAACATATGAGGTATGTGATTATTATGAGATGATAGGCCATATGTCTTACCATGGAATGCCTAGCCACTATCAACATTGGTCATATGGAAAATCATTTGAGAGAACTCATCAGATGTATAATCTCGGGGCCGAAGGTCTTCCTTACGAGCTTATTATAAATTCTAATCCGTCAATAGCATATCTGATGAAGGAAAATCCTTTATACTTGCAAATATTAATAATGGCTCATTGTGTGGGACACTCTGATTTTTTCAAAAACAATAGAGGGTTCAAATTCACAAACCCTGAATCTGTTGTTTTTAGATTTAGAAATGCTAGAAAAAGAATACAAGGATATATTGAAAATCCAAATATAGGACTAAAAAAGGTAGAAAAATTTCTAGATAGCTTGCATGCAATAAGATTTCAGACCGAAAGGAATTTTTTAAAGAGAAAAACTAGACCAGAAATAAAGAAAAAATATATAAACTTAATAAATAATGATAATGATAATGAATATAAAAATTTTGATTTAGACAGACCTCTTCTTGAACCTGATAGAGATCTTTTGTCATTTTTTATAGAATACGGTAGTCATTTTGATGATTGGCAAATTGATATCTTGACTATAGTTAAAAATGAGTCACAATATTTTATGCCACAAATGAATACAAAGATTCTGAATGAGGGATGGGCATCTTTTTGCCATTACACACTTTGTAACGAATTAGATCTACCCCAGGAATATCATATTCCATTTTTGAAATCTCACAATCAGGTAGTAAGACCGCACATAGGAAAAATCAATCCTTATCACATTGGATTCTATCTTTTTCAAAAAATAAAAAAAGAGAAAGGGCTAGAAGAGTGTTTTTTCATAAGATCTATACATGATGACATAGCAGCTATTAGAGCATATCTTGATATAGAAGACTATAGAGAGTTGAATTTATTTAGCTATTCATCAAAAAAAGATCACATTTCAATAGATGAAATATCAGATGAGAAAGGATGGAAAGAAGTAAGGCAAGATTTATTACTAAATACAGGTATTAATTCTATTCCCAGTATAATAGTTTCTGATGTGTTAAGATCAGGAGATTTGATACTAAAGCATCTACATGACGGCAGAGATCTAGATTTAGAATATGCTGAGAAAGTTGTAGATAAAATTAAAACACTATGGCCTAAAGACGTCAAATTTTTCACAATAATTGAAGAAGAGTCTTGGGAGATATGATATAATGAAAATTGCGGAGCACTGATGTCAAAAGATAAATTTTTAAATCTTATTAAAAATCAGAGAAAATCAAGAAAAGAGACAAAGTTTAGTGGATCTTTTCTTGACTATCTAGAGCTAGTGAGTGAAAATCCAGATATAGTTAAGCTGTCACATATGAGATTATATGAGTCGTTAATTAAATCTGGGGTCTCTAATATTAAAAATAGCGATCCAAGAAAAAATAAAATTTTCAATGGTGAAAATATAAAGATATATGAGTATTTCAAAAATGAATTTTTTGGAATGGAAAGAGTCATAGCAAAAGTGATGAGATTTCTTAAATCCGCGTCATTACTAGGAGAAGAATCTAGGCAGGTTTTACTTCTAATGGGCCCAGTCGGCGCAGGAAAATCAGCTTTGACAGAGCATATTAAAAGTGCATTAGAAGGAAATACATACTTTCATCTCGATGGTGACCCACAAAGAGGAGAACCTCTTCATCTTATACCTAGAAGTCTAAGAGAAAAGTTTGAAGATCTTCTTGATATAAAGATAGAGGGTGATCTCAGCCCAGTTGCTAGACATAGACTACTAGAAGACTATGACGGGAAGTATGAATCATTTCCCGTAATCGAAGCATCATTTTCGCAAAGGGCAAGAAGAGGCATAGCCTCTGTCCCTCCAATGGATGCAAATAGTCAAGATGTTTCAGTTCTAATAGGCTCTGAAGATATATCAAAACTAGACTTATACCCTGAAGACGATCCGCGGGTGTTGTCTCTAAACGGTGCATTTAACGTGGGCAATAGAGGAATAGTTGAAATGGTAGAAATTTTTAAAAATGAAATCGAATTTCTTCATACTGTTATAACTGCCACTCAAGAAAAACGAATACCGTCACCTGGAAAAAATGATTTAATTTACTTTGACGGAGTCATACTTGCACATTGTAATGAATCTGAGTGGAATAGATTTAGATCGGAGCACACAAATGAGGCGATATTAGATAGAATTGTCAAGATAAACGTGCCATATGTTCTAGAGATAAATCAGGAAATAAAAATTTATGAAAAGCAGTTATCAAGATCAAAATTTACTTCTCATATTGCGCCTCACACCTTAAAAATAGCATCAATGTTTTCAGTTATGTCAAGAATGCAACCATCTCAAAAATGTGACATATTAACAAAAATGAAAATCTACAACGGAGAAGATGTAATAGAAAAAGGAAGAGTGAAAAAAATAGATATAAAAGACCTTAGAGATGAAGCTACATACAACGAGGGAATGTCAGGAATATCAACAAGGTTTATCATGAAAGCAATAGATAGTGCAATATCAGATTCTGATAAAAATATGATAACTCCAAACTCTGTTATGGAATCTTTAATTAAACAGGTTAAAGAGCATGTTATAGGTGAAGAAGATAGAGGAAGATATCTTGAGATTTTACAAAAAATCATTAGAGAGGAATATCTAAAAATTCTTGAAAATGAGATCGCAAAGGCATTTATAGCTGCATATGAAGAGCAAGCTCAGTCATTATTTGATGGATATCTTGATAATGCTGAGTGCTATACAAATAGAACAACTGTTAAAAATAGAATCACAAAAGAGGTAATGGAGCCAGATGAGGATTTTATGAGATCAATTGAAGAATCAATTGGAATTGTAGGATCTGCAACAGACGGATTTAGATCAGACGTGACAGCATACATGTTTGCAAAAATGAGGCGCGGAGAAACAATAAATTATAAGATCTATGGTCCGCTTAAAGAGGCAATAGAGTCATATCTCATATCATCAGTTAGAGATATTGCTAGAATCGTAACAAGAAGCAAATCTAGAGATGAAGATCAAAAGAAAAAATATAATGAGATGATTTCTACGCTTATCCATGATTACAACTACAATGAAGATTCTGCAGAAGAGGTTTTAACATTTGCATCAAACAATCTGTGGCGCGACTCATAGATGTACGCAGAGGTAATAGATAAGAATAAAATTAGACGAGAACTTAAATCTTCGTCAAAAGATATAAGAAATTTAACATCAGATAGCTCATCTTTATTGATGAGCTCAAATGTATGCCTAAGAGATAATGTCCAAAAATATATTTCACATATTCCGGGCAATAAACTAAAAAATCAAATTATAAAGCCAATAATACTAGATGCAGTATTTAGATCTGAAACTCATTCGGGCGGATCTGGAGAGATGTGCTTGCAGATAATATCTAGCCTAGTTGATGAATTTTTAAGAAAAAATCATCTAGGGTATAGATTGCCAGATATTAAAATAGATCTTGATAAAAAGATGTCTCATATCTCCGCAGAGATTTCTAAACATTCAAAGCGGCTTACTCGAAAAGATATTAACAAGATAATAGATGACAAGTTTGTATTAAAAATTCAAAAAACCATAGTAAAAGAGGTTATTGAAAGAGCAGGAATTTTTACTCCACTAACTTTGAAGATATCTAATAAGCAAGATACGTTTATATCTTTTTCTAAGGGTTTTAAGTTTAAAATAGGGATCGAAAGAGATTTTCTATTAGGAAAAAATTCATGGAAAAGAGTAGATGTGAGTTGTGTCGTAATAGATGGCTTTATAGAATCAACTAGTGAGATTCATCATCTTCTTGAAAAAATTTCCTCAACGAGAGAGGCATGTGTAATATTCGTGAGGCACCTATCGGATGAAGTTAGGTCAACTATTCTTTTAAACTTGCAAAGAGGGACGATTGACCTAATACCGGTTGAGGTAGGATTTGATGAAAATACGCTAAACATATTGAATGATATATCTATTTGCTGTAATTCTGATCTAGTATCCTCTCTTAAAGGCGATACTATTTCAGCTGCATGCAGAAAAGATTTTGACAAAATAGACAAGATAGAAATAACTGAAAACGGATTTGAAATTTTAAACTCCAACGAAGATGAAAAACTTAGATCTCACATAGACTATCTAAAAGAAAAAATGAATTCATCTAAAAATCCTGAAATAACAAGTCTTCTAAAAGATAGACTAGAATCTATATTATCTGAAGAGATAAAAATTTTAATGGGAAAAAATTTAATATCTAGAGATAGACAGTCTATTGAGAAATTTGATACATTTTTTAGAGAATTGCAAACTTATATCAAGTACGGCATAGTTTATTCAGATGATTTAAAGCTTGATCACACGGGAATTAAACTCAGGCCCGATCACATTTATTCAGGTTCATCTATCTACTTTTCTTCAATGCATGCTTTTTCTGCTATACGTTCACTTCTTTCGATGGAAAAGGCTATTTTATCAAAATAGGGTTTAACTTTTTATACAAGCTGATTTATTTTGTAGGAGGAGATAAAAATGTCACAGACTATAGTTTCATCAAGAGTTGCAGAGTTGATAGCATTTGCAAAGGAAAAGACAATATCTAATGTAACAGAATTAGCATCTGGTGAGGATCTAAATATCTCACAAGCAGATCTTTCAAAGATAGTGTCAATGATAGACCTTTCAATCTCTCAGGCATTTAGTCTGGGATATAGCAATGTTGAAAAATCTGTAAATGAATTAATAACAGAAACAGTAAAATCAAACACTTAATAGAAAAGAGCTTTAATATTTTCGGTATTAACAATGGCAGGAATTAAACACCTTATACAGTGTCACTGTGTTCTTCCGCAGTATAGAAACATAAAAGACCCTATTTTTCATAAATTTGTTGTATTTTCAAAAACTGATGAAGATAGTGAGTTAATTCCAAAATTACAAAAATGCAATAATTGTGGTGTGATTCACAAGATCATAGATTTTTGTAAGTCAGAAGTTTCACGAGGAGTTGACCTGATAGATGGAATATCTTCAGTTGATGATGTTAGAACGGGCCTTCCAGAAAAAATATGCGAAATCTTAGATGCTCATAGCTGCGATATCTCAACATGGGAACAGATTGATGATATAATTGATAATGAGGAGTGGGGGTCACAAGTTGTTATATCAAGACAGGCACTTGCGGGATCGACTCAGGTAAAGCTTTTAATACTTAAAGGCTCAGATTCATTTAAAATAGAGACAAATTTTAGACAAGATGATATAGTGGTATCTTGATATGAAAAAATATGGAAAAACAGAATCTGAGATCTCTGCTGAAAAAATGCATCAATGTAGAGATATTGTAAGTGAGATTTTAAACTTTGGTGTAACAGAAGATCAAAAAGTTCAAATCATAAAGCTCATGGCTTTAGAGCTAGAAAATAATGGCTTAATGAAGGAAATAGTGGGCATAGTGAAACAAGATGATGTAAACACATCAAAGAAACTAATATATACTGAATAGAAGGAGAAAAACATGTCCAGTTTGTTAGATGAATGGAAGGAGCTTAAAGTTCTTGTCGAGAGTCTCGAGCTTGACGTTCATAAGAATGCCAGCGGCAATAAGTCAGCGGGCGTAAGGGCTAGAAAAGGACTGAGGCTTTTAAAGAAAAAAGCATCAGATCTTGTTAAGTCATCTTTAGCGACGAATAAGTAAGATTAATCTTTGACATTTACGGGCCCGAAACGGCTTCGACGGGGTAGGAGAGAAGAAGAGTGCAGGTGGTCATACGAAATAGCAGACCTAAAATGCGGTTTCAAAACTTTAATTGCCAATAACAATTATCACTTCGAATCTGTCCGCTTAGCGGCCTAATTCGCGGGGTTTCTTAAGACCTTGATACCCAACTTAAGATAACAGGTAGATTCCTGCGAAAATAAAAAATCATAATGGTTCCCTGGTACAAACTAGTACCACTTAGAAGTAAGTGGGGTAACTTTGTAACAGGTGGATTTCCAAGGCTACATAGGAAAAGGGGATTTTGTGGCTACCTTGCTGGTCCGGGAATGGATCAGACAAACCTGTGAATGACTTGACTTCGAAGCTATTGCGGACGCGGGTTCGACTCCCGCCGGGTCCACCATTTTAAACCGATCTTACTTTGCGGGATCGGTTTTTTATTTCTTATGTAAAATTAACTGTGACACGGTATAATACAAATAAGGAGTGAGGCGGTATTACGCAGGGTTCTACTGAGATGATATACGACCCGGACCAAGGAATAAGAATCTTAAAAGGGAATACTTGGTCACTTGCAGGTGAAAATCCTGCCATTCCTTCAAATGAAGTTACTCCGATTGTAAGGATGAAGCGGGAGAGAGATAAACTCCATGATTGCTAATCTGCGGGTGGGACTGGAAACAGTCAGTTAGGTGGTCTGGTTGCCTAGCACCTTTTTAGGGAGAGAAGAATGAAAGTCGGTGATCTGGTAAGGGTAAGTTTCCCAACAGGATACGAGAAGCCTGTGTTGGGCGTCTATCTTCGCGATGACATCGTTATTTATGGCGTTGCTACTCGCGCCCTGATCCTGTGGGAAGGACAGATTTATTCAACTCCCCTCGATCAAATGGAGATAATCAATGAAAGCCGGTGAACAAAATAAAGGGCAGCTTCTTCGCAGAACTGCTACTCCCACCGGGCCCACCATTTTAAGAACATCTACTTGTAACATAATAATTATAGACAGAGGTTTTTTTATAATGAAAATCACAAGAAACCAGCTAAGGTGTCTCATTAAGGAAGAGTTGCTATCTGAGTGTGCCGGAGATAATTCACAGCTAGCAGACATCATGAATCCGATGTTTAACGTCAGGGAGATATGTAAGCAGCTAACGTTGCTTGAGGATCACCTAAATCGACCTGAGATGAGATGTACTGACTGCATTAATAAACATCTCATGAAGTGTGAGGCTCTTGCCGAGGAGGCCGTCTCCCTCGATGATGAGTCACAGTATCCTTTTTTGAAGGAGCTTCCTGATATGATGAGAGGCTGGCAACAGAGAACCAAAACTGATGAAGACCCGTGTCGTATTGCCGGTTCAATAAGGCCTATTAGAAAAAAGCTAACTAGCGTCTGCCACTAGTTCGACTCCCGCCGGGTCCACCATTTTAACAAAATATACACACAGAGTAGAATCTAGGAAGGGCATCTTGTGATGCCTTTTCTTGTAGGAGAAAAAAATGTTTAAGAAAATTTTGACATGCATGATATGTTTTGGATTATCAACACCAGCACTAGCAGATTCAGGTGATCATAGACACAGTCAAGTACCGCGCGACCTAGTAGAAACAGGGACACACTCGCTGGGCTTTGCAGCAGGATCGACGTATGGAATAGGCTTAAGCTACTCTAGAGACTGGAGTGCATGGGGCTTTCAGGTGACAGCATTACCAGTTTGGGACGCCGATAACGGAGGCATGCTAGCTGGAGGACTAAATATTAAGAGAAATTTTCACTCCAACGGAATGGTAGGTGTATATGGAAGCCTGGGTGTTGCTGGCATGTTGTCTAGAGACGTTTATGAGGAATGTGATTGGAATGAAGATGTTAATGAAGATGAAAATTGTGAGACCATAGAGGAAACAAGCCAAAATTTTGCCGTGGGTCCTGGGGTCGGAATGGAGTTCTTGTTTTGGAAGAATGTACTGTTCAGATTTGAATTACCACTAGCAGTTAGAAATGGAACTGATGGTTTTGGAATTACGCCTATTCCAAATGTAGCTCTTATGTATAGATGGAAATAGTTATTTAGTGTTGTATGGGGAAATATATGATTCATGATAAAATGGAAATTGAGCTAATAGAGGAATATGACAACGAAGATGGATCGCACACGCTTGTATTTGACATAAGTGACGAATTTAAGGAATGGTTTAATAGGACACAAGGCTTAAAGAGGTGGAGCGCAGTTAGATTTAAAAATGCTGTAAATGAGGCTATACAGCAGATGCCTTTAGGAAATTTACAAAAATATCTCGATGAATCAATAGAATCTTGTGTAAAAGAGTATGAAGAGGAGATTGATTTATATCAGACATACGGTGGAGACTAATAAGAATAACAGAGAGATAGTTTATCTTTTGGTTAATTTGAATTAGCTATAAAATAAACAGATTTGTAAAAAGACGATGCCACCATTAGGCAGGTGGCATTTTTTTATTTCATGTGAATAGGTATGTTATCTAAACGGTTGGTAGACAATGTATAGATTCATAAAAGATAGAATTAGAAAAACCTCTATTCGTAGAAGTATCCCAAAAATAATCTCTGTGGATATGCCTGATAATACGGAGAATGAAATAATCAAGGCTCTAAGAGCTCTTAATCTTACTGAGGATGAGATTAGTGACTCTCTTAGATCCAGCATTTTGAATATAAAAAATTAATCCTTTTAAATATTTTTAACTAAATCTTATCATTCACGATATTTATAAATGAGGATTTCTTAATGACCCATAGGGTATCATCTGTTAATCTCATAACTAAGAATAGATTCGATTTTTTTAAGAATCCTTTTTTCCAATTGACATATTCGCATTCTTGTCACACCAAATATGTCACCGATTTGCTGAAGGGTGAGCGGACCTTTCTTAGCAGCTATGAGGGTACAATTCATTGATTCCTCGCATGTTATCCAGTGTCTGCAACTTTCATTTTGACATATTTTTTTATATTTTTCGTGTACTTCAAAACATTTCATGTTTTCAAAACCCCATTATTTTGAAATTATAATGAATAATATCACAACACCTGGAGATTAACAATGGCATTAGATAGAAAATCATTTATTCTTGACACATCGGTTCTTCTTTATGATAAAGACTCAATCCACTCATTTCCAGACAATGACGTAATTATTCCACTCGTTGTCTTGGATGAACTGGATAGATTCAAGGAGAAAAGTGGAATTCTTGGAGAATATGCACGATATGTTAATAGATTCTTAGATGATCTACGCTCTCGAGGAAACCTTCATGAAGGAATAGAGATTGAAAACGGACAGACAATTAGAGTTGAGATAAATCACTGCTCGAACGTTCCTAAGTCACTAGATCCATCTTCAGCTGACAATAGGATCATAGCTGTTGCAAATGAGCTATCAAAATCACTAGATCAAAAGGTTATAGTGATCACAAAAGATATAAATTTTAGAGTGAAGTGCGATGCCCTAGGAATATACTCAGAGGATTATTACAAGGATAGAATAATCAGCGACGAGAATCAAATCTACAGTGGGCAAAAAAAGCTGCTACTATCAAATAATAATATTGATAAATTTCATAAGAGAGGAGTCCTCCACATGTCTGAGATAAAGGAGAAGCACAGCTTTTATCCTAATCAGTTTGTCATAGCCAAGGGAGACCAAGGAACAGGTTCGCTGTTAGGAATGGTAAGAGGTGAATCAATAGTGTCTCTTAATTGTGATCTTTGGGATGCAGTATCTGTTAATCCAAGAAATAAGGAGCAAAAATTTGCGCTAGATCTTCTAACTAGAGATGATATTCCCTTAGTTACAATGACTGGGATAGCAGGATCAGGAAAGACGTTTTTAACATTGATGGCAGCCTTGTCTGGGCTAAATCAAGATAAATATGAAAGAATAATTTTTACTAGATCAATACAGACTGTTGGAAAGGACATAGGATATCTTCCAGGAGACGTGAAGGAGAAGATGCACCCGTGGATGGCACCAGTTGTTGACAATTTCAGACATGCTTTCAAAGATGTAACATACTTCGACTTAATGCAAGAAAAAGGGCAGGTAGAAGTTGCCCCTATGTCTTTTATAAGGGGAAGAACATTTAATAACTCTTTTATAATAGTAGATGAGTCTCAGAATGCTTCTATTCATGAGCTTAAAACAGTCATAACTCGTATCGGAGAAGGCTCAAAAATAGTTCTTCTTGGGGATATTGAGCAAATAGATACCCCGTATATAGACAGTCTATCAAATGGTCTAACAATAGTGACAGAAAAGTTTAAAGGTGAAATACTGGCAGGCCACATAACGCTAATAAAAGGAGAAAGGTCAAAGTTAGCGACTTTAGCATCAAGAGTCATTTAAAGACACAGTTCTCGAATATTTAATTCTGGGGATAAGTGCAATGGCATCTACTAAATTTACAAAACGAGATCTTAACAGATACAGAAAGGTCTATCCTTATATTCGCAGAGAGCCAAGAATGGTTCTTATATCTGACAAAGAGGTAACGATGGAGGTTGGTAGTTTAACATTTACCAATGATGCTGTGTGGAAACGATACATGTTCACAGAGACTTTTTACAGCGCACCGTTTGTCACTGCTATATCGGTTGACTCTAGCAAGAGCGGAAATGCTGATGTAAATGTTTTTGTTAAAGTGGTCACTTCGACGTATGTCGATCTTGAGGTAAGTCAGATATTTGCAGGAACAATTCACTTTCACGCAATTAGGATCTCATCATGAGCTATGGCTCGACAGGATTTATCATGGAGACACAAGAGATAACCTTTACAGGAGAAGGACAAAGAACTGTGTCTCTCGCAGGGTCTCATCCTCGACCACCCCACGTAGCAATAACGTCTATAGGGGATGACACGTCATCTTCGGGTGATGCTAGCACTGGAACCTATGATCCTAACTTTAACTTCTTTATTGAATTGATAACAAAAGAAACATTTGGAATTCAGTGTAGCGGAAGGTATTTTGGAACTGTTCATATCATCGCAATAAGTACTCTATAGGTTGGTAATAGAATAAATGGCTAAAGATTTTTCAGCAAAACAGATAAGAACAAACCGGATTATAGCATCCGGCGGCATCGCCGATAATATAGGATTGGGTCTTGCAATCTACAGCGCCTCAATAGCATCAAATTTTGTAGGAGGACACGCAAAAGACACCGAATTATTTAGCGGCGGCCCAGTTGATGTTGGCAGTGATGTATTCCTGTTCATATCAGGTTCACAAGGATCCAAGGTCGTCGGAGGAAAATCTTATAATGGAGATACTGGAGTCACACTATTTGGTGGAGACATAGTAGTATCAGGAACATTCTACGCTGAGAAGCTAGTAGTCGAGGTGGACGAGTCTACCACCGGATCACTTCTAGTATCAGGATCACTCTACATATCTAAAAGTGCTCACATCCATGAATATCTCACGGTTGGAAACACCTATGACTCAGGGGAAGATACGCCTACGCTTTTGTTAAGAAACAGCTGGCCCACCAATGCGGATGGCGCAAGGGTTTCATTTGTCAATGCTGCAGACGGTCTCGGAACTGATAGTCATGAGTGGACACTTTACGGGAGAAGCGCAGCGGAAGGATCACCTGTCGATGCAGCCTTCAATATATGGTATGGAGACTCTAATCCTGATGTAGCGGGAATAGGGCGAAATATCATTCACATGGCAGGAGACGGAAATAGAGTCTTCATCATGTCAGGAACCGGAGTAACAGGCGGGGGCTCTGGTGGATCATCAGTTGACGAGAGCGACTTTGCAGATCTCAACTTCTTTGTCTCTGGCTCTACAGAGTCTAGAGGGACAACAGTTAAGGGAACAGCGCTATTTGGCGGTGATCTAGTCGTCTCAGGAGCATCGTATTCTCTTGGCGGATTCTCATCAGCTCTCTACACAGAGAAGCCTGTTGTGCCTTATGCTTCTCCATCCATCTCCTCCGTAGCCGGTGCAAACTCAATAGCGATGGGGTCAAACTCAGTTGTGACAGGAAACCACACTGTCGTTGGAGGCGGGTATGCAAATCTTGGAGGAACTGCAAATACCCACGATTATATTACTGTTGCCGGAGGCGCATTTAATACAGGATCTGACGATTATGCATCAGTCGGAGGAGGCCTGCACAACGTTGCTTCGGGTAAATACTCTACAATAGGTGGAGGCCGATATAATACTGGCTCTGGCACAAATTCTGTGGTCGGCGGCGGGAGAAGAAATGAAGCTTCTGGATATGGATCATTTATTGGCGGAGGTCACTATAATGTGGCTACTAATAATAGATCTTCTGTGGCATGTGGTAACAATAACGTTTCAAATGCAGCAAATGCATTTATAGGCGGCGGAACATATAATACTGGCTCTGGTACAAGCGCTGTTGTTGCTGGCGGCACCAAAAATATCGCAGGAGGAGACCATGCCATTGTTGGAGCAGGTCAGGAAAATACAGGATCGGGTGCGTATAGTGTTATAGCAGGAGGAAGGTATAACTGGATCACCGCTAATGGTGATAGGGGTGCGATCGTCGGAGGAGAAAATAATAAGCTATCTAACACCAATACGTTTATAGGAGCAGGAACACTAAATACTGCATCTGCAAATTATGCAACAGTCGTTGCAGGAAAGCAAAATGTGGCATCAGGACAATATGCATTTATAGGAGGGGGCCTCCAGAATACAGCATCATCTGACTATTCCGCAGTCATGGCAGGAGAAGACAATACAGCAGCAGGTACTCGGGCCGTCATCTGCGGCGGCAATTATAACCTTGTGAACGAATCCAACGTGTTTATAGGCGGTGGCTATGGGAATACAGGCAGCGCCGCTGGCTCTGCAGTTGTGGGAGGAACTGAAAACTCAGTTACAGATACCCTTTCTTTCTTCTCTTTTATAGGTGCTGGAGAAAGCAATACAATAACTACAGCTCCATATGCATTTATTGGAGCCGGGAAGAGCAATGAAGTCTCATCAGACTATAGCTCAATTGTCGGAGGCCTAAGTAATGGAATAGGAACCTCCGCAGACTATAGCGCTATACTGGGCGGGAGAAACAATATAGCATCAGGAGAGTATAGCTCGGTTCTTGTAAGCTATGATTCTCAGGCAACCGGATTGTATAGCTCTGTTCTAGCCGGAACAGGATCGCTGGCAGCTGGACAAGGATCAATAGCTATAGGAACTCGTTTAACCCTTCGTGAGAGAAATCTAATTGGAATTGGAGGAAGTCTAGGAACCGCCGCCGATACTCACGCTGATGACTACAAGATAGTCTTCTCTGGCTCTCTTCTAAAGTCAACAACAGACACTGCAGCAATATCAGGAAGCTTACTAGATGTTCACTCTACAACAACTGCAATATCGGGAACTCTTCTAAATGTTGAGAGCACAACAGCGTGGCTAAAGACATCTGCGATCAATCTTGGAAAAGATACAACAGATGATACAACTGTCACCTTCAAGGGAGACACGAATGATTTTACTCTAGGCTATGATGAGAGCAGCGCACTGCTGCAATGTTTCTCAGGTGGGGCAATCGCTCTCACTCTTGACGGTGTCGAAGGCAAAGCATCTGTAGGCGATATACGAAGATCTGGTGAGCCTACATTGCAGGTCTATAATGTCTCGGGTGATGCCGGTGTTGCAGTTTATGCAGATTCAGCAGCGTCTGCGTCATTTTCACTTCACAAGGAATATAGCTTAGCATCAGCTGCAACAGTTCTTGATTACAAGGAGGACCTTGTCCTTGTTAATAGTGGGTCTGATAAAGACATTATCTTTAAGATAAATGACGGTGGGGTATTTAAGGAGCCTCTCTTTATCGACGGCTCAACAGGGTATGTCACTATTGGTGCCCTCTCAGCTAGTGCAGGAAATGTTGGAACAGCAGCATTACACGTCACAGCAAGCGTAGCTGGAGGAGACGCGACTGTAAAAGTTGAGTCTGCGAAAGGAGTGATCAATAACCAGGCTTCCCTTACTGCCATAGCACATTCTGACGAGGGAGTACCCGCTGGAAATGCCTATATCCAAGCTGAATTTCTGTCAGTAAGCGGATCCAATGAGTTTGTCGGTCTTGATACAGGTGATCCAGATGAGCGTCGTTCACTTACTGGCATAAGAGTAACAGCAAGGCGCCCGATCAATGGTTCTGCAGTTGTTGTAAATCCTGACTTTCACCTGCTTTATCGACATAACACGGGGACAGCGCCAGAGCAGTGGAAACCTGCTCTAACATTTTGTAGTGGAACATATGGTCCACAGGTATTGATACTATCCGGAGCACTTTCAACAAACGCCACAGCCGAAAATCCCAGAAAATATGCAGATACTAGCTTTTGGATATCAGGATCTATAGGTTCTAGAGGCACCCGTGCAAGAGGAACAGCTGTTTTTGGCGGTGACACAGTTATAAGCGGTAACCTCTACATTAGTCCAGAATCAAGAGCTGGAGCAGTAGTTAGAGTAGGCGGCGACATATTTATAACAACGGATAATGATGTCATCGGTAGGGAC
>Ga0080013_1000925_pt1 | contig 40021 bp, 38 predicted proteins | sample ETNvirenome_6_85_FD_69236 | JGI IMG/M metagenome (GOLD analysis project Ga0080013, IMG submission 69236) | Marine viral communities from the Pacific Ocean - ETNP_6_85 (SPADES assembly) (version 2) | ecosystem: Environmental > Aquatic > Marine > Oceanic | place: Pacific Ocean | collected 2013-06-19 | reverse complement strand
TGCCCATAACATCGAATAGCGGGTTAGGGATAATGCTTCCGAAGAACAGGGTGAGTCCAGCGTACCGCTCGAACAGACTCTTGAAGCGCAGGTAGAATCGGTTGTGATTGAAGACCACCTTGCCGCCCACGCCAGCAGCATATCCCGTCAACTCTCCGACTGCTTCTGCGGAGCCGCATACGATTCCAAGTACAAAGGGGTTGAGGTCAGCAAGGGGGCTGGCTGCGACACAGACACCAGCCAGTGCCCCGACCGGGACAAACACCAGTGCCGCACCGATGAAGGCTAGCAGCCAGATACTGGAATACCCAACAATGTCCAAATTTACTTCCTTCTTTTAAAGTTTATTCAAATTTGCTTTTCAAATCGTTACAAACCTGTCCCATGGAATGTAAACGACATGCTCTATGTCTTGCCTGTCCCTCTTCTTTCTAGTTCTACCCCCTATTACAGGCTTCAGGTCTTCAACTTTATGTGGCGAAAAATAGAAAACGTGCATATCTGGACTATTCGTAAACACGACCACCAGTCCTACTGGCACGTCACCGTGTAATTTCTTGAGTGCGTCGAACTTTTTAGCAGATAACATGTAGCCTCCGCTCTCAATAAAACCTTTGTATTCCGGTTTCCTTCCTTTGATTTCTATTCGGGTAATCGCCCTATCGCTTATAGCACTGAGCATGTCGTAGTCGTACACAGCTAGTGCTGGTCGCTTGACTGGTCTTAGATGGTAGTGGGCTGCATAAGCAAGGGCGATTTCACGCTCAATGCTCATATCAAGCGTTGTTTCAAATATGGGGCGCATGATTAGCCCTTTTCTTTTAGTGAAAATAAGCCCCTAGCCTTTAACAGCTAGGGGCTTTTCTTCTTTAAGGAGGTTGAACAGCCCAACCTTAAGTTCCATGTGCGGAGGTAATCTTCACCTTCGCTGATAGTAGAGAGGGGAGACCTGAAGAAAGCCCAAAGTTTCCCTCCTCATGGACCAAGGCTTTTTAAGTAAGAACTTTGTGTCATGAAGTCGAAAGGAGTGGCAAGCCATACCAGCTTTAATCACAAGCAGGAGAACTTCTTAGACACCCTTAAACAAGTACATATTATACCTTACTCAAGCTTTTTAATTAGTTTTAAGAAGTCATCCATAAGCATGGTGACACCAATGATGTTGCCGACATTGCCTTTACGAGCATGTTCAAACGTAACTAGTGGCAGCTTGTCTGTTCCTACGGCAGCAGCTAGTGCTTGCTCTATCGCTGTTTGAAACCTGCTCGAAAGAACCCTGCCATATTTGTGTTCTATGGCAAACTTCTCATGCTCTACGTCAGGAGCGGAGCCACGCTCTCGTCCTGTAACTGGAACACGTTTGCCGCCAAGAATTTCTGCTATCCGGCGTTCGGATGCTTTCCATGTTGCCCTGTGTGTCATAGCTGGAACCCCTCTTTAGTCTCTAGAAAATCTTTAAGTTGGGATTCAGAAATTCTAAAGCTTGCTCGGCTTGCTGAGTAGCTAGCAATGTTGTAGTACTCAATCTCGCCACGGCATATCCACTTATATACGATAGCGGGGACAACGTTTACTTCTTTCGCAACTTGTTTCACTGTCATCATCTTCATCTCGATACCTCCTAGGTAGATGTATAACACCCCCTTAAGGGGGGGTGTTATTACTCTGTTATGTTTTTAGAATTAACCCCCACCGTTTAACACCGGCTGCATCTGTAGTAAGAACAAAGTCCGATCTTTTACCCCTGCTTAAAGCCATCCCTACGGATGCTTCAGAAACCGAAGAGCCAAGTTCTTGAACTATTTCTTTAACAGTTAAAGCACCCTCTGTTTTTAACAGTTGGATAATTCTTGCCTTAACAGGAAGTGACGCTGCTAGCGACCCGTTGCTATCTACCACGTTAAACTTATGGAAGGTAACAGCTTCCGTTTGATGGTTGAATTTCATTCTTATACCAATAGGCTTGGACAGCCTAGAGTTATTAGACTTCTTATGTATTAACGCAAGGTCGGAATAATCTTGCCCGAAGTCTTGCTCTTTCCGTAACTCCCAGACGTTACGTGCTAGGTTCCACCAGAAAGTAGACCCGAACAGCTTCCCTTCTTTACTGGTATGGCTAAGCACTAAAGCAGAACAGTTAAACGACCTTAAAGTATTCATAAACTTTCGGGCTGTCTCACTGTCGTTAGCGTCACCGTCTAGGGCAGGGATTAACGAGTCAACGATAACCAACTTACAAGCATTAACCTCTGTCCACTTCGCTATCTTTGGCTGCAAGGCTATTAGCGGAGCCGTACACCTCACGTAAGTCACCGGGAAGTCTTCCCGTACCAAAGGGTAGGCTGAACGCCCTGTCTGGGTTACGCCTTTAGCTACAAAGTTCATGCGTTGCATGATTTCTGCTTCATCGGTCTCCCAGTCTAGGTACAAGACACCTCCGGTATCACTAGGTTCCTTAATGCCCTCTATGACAGGGACTAAAGAACTAATACTCATAGCAGTAGCTATTGCGAGCATTGATTTACCAGTACCACCATCGGCATACAAGACTGTCGGTTGACCCTTCGGTAGAAAGCCATCAACTAACCAGTCAGTAGAGTTCTTGTCGAACTTAGACTTACTTATGTCTAAGAACTCAGTCGTATCTTCTTGCGCGCTCCTAGCAATACGGCAAGCAACGTCTAAGATTGCTGCCCAATCCTCATGCTGAGTATTGTTCAAGGCAGTTATAGCTTCCTTGCGTCTACTCATAGACATTAAGTCGAAGGCAACAGGACCTAGTAAGTCTCCTGCTTGGTGACTACTTACAACTAACTGGCAAGACAAACGTTCAAAAGTTTTACGGACATTGCTAAACGTAATAGTAATTCCGTTGTCCGACCAGACAATCTCTACGTCACCAGTTGGAGCAACCTTGCATAACGGTCTAGGTATAACCCCGTCTGTAAACGCCCTAACTTTTGTTTGCTTGTACCGTTTAACAGAATTAATAACCCTGTCTATGTCCTTGTCAGGAAGGGGCGGGGTGCATTTAGCAGCGAACTGTTCCAGCATAGACTTAATGATGTCTTCACTAATACCTCTTGACCAGAAGTAACCAGCTAGCCGGGTAGCCGTTTGGTCTCTTTGTCCTTCAGGTGCACCGTTAGCCAGTGCCTCTGTAATCCAAGGGTCTATCTGACCAGTATGTGCAGCAGCACTATACGTCATAACACTTCTGCTAATAAAAGGCTCTGGAACTACACCGAACTCAGAGAACTCCCCATTGTTATCTACGATAACAACATAGTCGGTGTTGTTAACGTTGCTCGGTGGTGCTACCACATAACCGGCATCATTACGGACATCAACATTCTGGAGAAACCCTGCACCAGTCTTAAACAAGTTGTTGTATTTGTAGTAGTAATGCCACCCCTTCGGTGTCTTTACTGTGTACGTTTCTGGCAGTTGGATGTTAGCTTCCTTCAAAGCATTAGCACCATCGTCACCGTCAACGTCAACAACTGTTATGCCTGATATAGCACCAGTTATTATTCCTATGTTTGCTTCTGGGGTTTCTTTCCAGAAGCCTTTCAAGTCCCCAATACCCATTTGCTTTCGTTGGTAATCTTTCCAACTTGAAAGCAACGGTCGTTTATCTTGGGGCTTGAGGGGGATGACACTCATCCCCCTCTTTAGGTAAGTAACAGCTTGGTTGATCACTTAGCCCCATCCCTGTTGTTCCAGAAACACGCTGCAACAGGGAAGTCGAATACCTTCTGGCATAACTCCATGTCAGCTATGTTGCTGTATTCTCGTTCTCGCTCAGGAGCAGCCTTCATAACTTCAATGGCTTTGTATAAAGCCTGAGCCATAATGTACTGTCCTCTTGGCGACTGAATAAATTTAATCGCGAATTCCTTATCTGTTTGAAAGTCTGTATTGCCTTGCAACTTAATACTCCTAGTTCTTGTTTGTTAGTTTCAGGTACGCAGCAAACCAGAAAGCTTTTTCATTCGCAAAGCTTTCCATTGAACCGACGTTATCGTCTAGCCATTGACTAGCTTCATCAGAACCGTCTAGCCCGAACTCTTCAAGTAAGAGTTCTTTGCTTTCTACCCTGTAGTCTTTTTCGATAGTCGGTGCAACAGGTACATCGGCTAGGTCAACTACTTCTTCGTTGATAATCTTCCCGCTCACCTCTTGCAGCGACCCTTCGACAGCATCACCAGTTACCGGAACTTCTATATCCGTAGGAACTGCTGCGTTAAGCATGTCCTCTAAAGTTCCTTGCTCTTTAGGAACAACCTCATCATTTCGGGAAAGCCACTTTAGTGCCTCAAGGTCATCTGTCTGAAAGACTTCTTCGCCTCTTACAGCATGTTCGACAGCTTCTCTCCACATAGGCAGAAACTCTTCGGCAAGGTCGATGTCATTTATTATCGCAGCACCTAGTACTGTCGAAATATTGTTGAACCCCATGCCTTTTAGGATGCCAGTTTTAGTAGACGATGCTGAGGGACGAGCAGCTACTTTTGCAGGTGCATCGCCACTAGGCTGAGCATCGCTTGCTTCAACCTTCCGACCAAAAGCTATAACCCCTTTAGGAGTAGACTCTTGCTTGGCTTTGTGCCAGTAGTCTCGCCTAGACAAAGCTACTTTAACCTTGTCGCCTTCAGCCCAAGTCAAGGCATCACTAGCCGTGCCTTCTCTTCCTGACCCTGCATTGTAGGGAAGGAACTTATTTGCTTGGCTATCCCATTCGGATTTCATGTTCCAAATAAGCTTGTAACCGTTGTCCATTGGGACATCTTCTTCAAACGAAAAACCTACTGAGTTTCCCCCGGTCCATGTTCGTTCGATAGTTACCTCAACTTGCTGAAACATAACTGAGTGCAAGGCTTTATTGTCGTTGCCTTGCTGCTTCGGTGTGTCAGCAATTCGCTTCTCTTCCGTTTCGGTTATTACGTATGGGAACTGTTCTACTTCAGGCATTATTTAATCTCCTTAATGCTTAGTTTCGGGCTCTGACTTATTTCTCTGGCGTAACGGATAATCTTACCCACTTCACCTCCAAGCTTTTCTAGTTGCTTGGCTCGTACTGCATCCACCTTTCTGGTTTCCTTAACCTCTGTGTAAACAAGTTTTCTTTTAACAGAATCAACTTGGTTCTCTGGCAACAGGTCGTACACCTTTGCTATTTCAGTAGCGTCTAATGCCCCAGACATCGTGAGCCTTAACTCACGCATTACTCCATCGTTGTCTGGAAATAAAATCATCCTTGCTTCTTGCTTGCCCATTAGAGCAATCAACTCTTCAGTGCGTTCAGCATCGTCTTGGTTTAATTTTTTCTTAGCTTGCTTTATCTCGTATAACTCAGCAGCTAGTCCCTGTTCCTTACTTAACATTTGGCACTTCCTTTTCGAGTTGATCAAGGTTTGACCCTAGCCATATAAGAATCTTGGTGTATTCACGGATACTAAGAACAGCGTTCTTTTGCTGTTCTATCGTGAGCCTTTCACCTTCTATGTCTAATTCTGTGCAAAGCACTGTCATAAGGTTTCCCCCTAAGATGCTAAGAACTAAGGTGGCTTTACTATCGTCGGGAATCTCCACAGACACCTTAGCAACTTGGTTGTCAAGACCATTAAGCCACTTCTCAGCAGCCAGAAAAGCCTCCTCTGAGTGGCGAGATTCAAAATCGCTTTCCAGTACGGCTGCTAGCTCATCTACTGGTCTGTTGTCCCCGCCGCTGTTTATTATTTGAAGTGCTAAATCTTTCCAGATAAAGTTTTTATACTCGTAGTTGTCGTTATAAAAGTTAGCCATGAACAGTTCTCCTTAAACTATTAAGTTAGCCATAAACTCATTGAGGGCTTCGATACTTTTAGGGTTTCTTACATCGCAAACAGCGGACATTTCTCCACCGAAGCTTCTTGCCACTTTTAGGCAGTGGTCTATATCCGATCCGTACCTGTAGGAGTTCGGTACAACCACAACAGCAACCCTTGAACCGTTATCTGTCACTCGTCTTACCATAGCTGGAGCCTTGTGGTCAGGGAGCCCATCGGTAATTAAGACTATGACTTCATCTGAGGACTCGCTTTTATCAGCAGCCCAAGCTAGTACTTCAGCAGTAGGTGTTCCGCCACCGCCAAGGTTTTCGGAAGGGACAAGCCCTGCTTTTTGCCCTTCGACAATTCCCATGGTAGCCCCCGTGTCTCCCTGTCTCCACGAATTCCAGCGATTAGTCTGGTAAAACCCATAGGACCTAGAGTTAACTGAAAGCTCAAGCATCTTTCCAGACAGAGCCCAGATAACGTCCTGAGTATTTCCTACGCCAAATGGCGTAGAAATTCCCTTGTCGCAAGTGGAGCCCGACAGGTCGGCTAAGACAAGGAGGCTAGCTGCACTGCCGCTTGAACTGGTGCTGTCAAAAACATTGACGTTGCCCAGTGTGGATAGCTTCCATATCTCGTTAGTTGGCAGTCCTGTAAACGACTTTATGCTTTGTCCATCATCTTCGATAGGGGATATAGAGCTTAGCTTAAACTTAGGCTCGACCCACTCAGTCAAGCGACCTGTCATCTGTTCAGGGTTAAAGGTTTCAGGGACACCAATTTGATCAAGGTCTTCAGGGCTACAGTGAAAAGTCTGCTCATCTGGCACTAAGCTTTCACCGGCATTTGTTTGCTGTTGCCGTTTTTCGAATTTTGCCTTAGCGTTTGCTTCAACACCAGTACTGAGAGCGTCGGCTGCTTCACTGATTAATTCTTCAAGCTTGGCTTTAGCCTCATCCGCCTTACGGTCAGCTTTAGCTTCCCCTTTAGCTTCAGGGCTTTCTTTAGCTTCAGCTTCGGGCTTTTCTTGGGGTTCCCCCTTGCCTTCATCGGGAGCCTTAGCAGGAGCCTTGTCAGGAGCTTTGTCAGTCGGAGGAGTTGACCCGCCGCCCTCACATCCTCCTGTCGGTCGTTTAGAAACTTCCCTGTCCTGCCCCTGTAGTACTAGCGGGATAGCTTGCAGAAGAAACCTTTCGTAGAAGCCCTTAATGTTTTCATCAAGTGTTTCTTCTGCAGTAATCGGGGTGATGTCACTAGTAGGCTGTAGGTCTTCTTGCAGCAGCCATTTCACTGGAGCCCTAAGCAGCCTTAGGGCTACGTTCTCCGCAACCTTTTCTTTTATCGTCAGCACCATAGATTCAGGAGCGTCTGCAATTATACTAGTGGCAGAGTGGCTAATCTTAGGGTTTGAATAGTGCTCGTCTGAAACCTTTGCCCCTCTAGCATACTCGGCAGCACCTAGCAGCCTTTGCAGAAAGCCTTCATCTACAGACATCTGTAAACCTGCCTGTTGTATCGCCCTGTAAACTGCTTGGGAGCTTATTGCTGGGGCAGGGTGAGCAAGCCGACCACTTACCAGCAAGTTCTCTTCTCTGCTAGCTCCAGCTCTAAGCTGAACAACTTCAGCGTCCTGCCACTGGCGGACAGGACTCTCAACTCCATGTCCCACATTTTTATTACTGCGTTTTACACTTAGTTCTTCGTTGTTTGCAACAATCTTAAAAAGACTGTTGTACTCTGCAACTTTCGGTTTAGGAAACCTGATTTTCATACATAACTCCTAGTACTTTTGAGCGTGAAAGATGCGCTCCCCCTATGTTGTTAATTACTCGCCTAGCATTGCTGCTATCTGCTTAAGCAAGTCATCTTTGACAGTCCTTGCAGGTGACTCCTCTACTACTTCCTCTACCACTGGCTCAGTCACCTCAGCTACCTCAGCTACCTTGGCTACTGGCTTGTCTCCCTTGCCAAAGCGCAGGTCAAAGGTTTCAAAGTGAGCCCCAAGGCTAACCAGCGTTGCTGGAATGTCTTGGTATTTAAACCCCAGTGTTTGCTCGACTGCATCTGGCATAGCAATTCGCTTTTCCACAATTGCAGCAGCAACTCGTCGCAAGTCACCAGTATTAATCTTTGTACCAGTACCTTTACGCAAGTCAGTAGCCCAAGCGATCATCCGGCTGGCAAAATCGTCAGCATCTCGAATCTTAGAACTAGCTAGTGCAGTAATGAGCTTTAACTCGTCTGCAATAGGCTCTGAGATTTGGCAGATGTAACTAAACCGTCGAGTTAATGCAGGGTCTAACGACACCGTGGCATAGTTGCCAGATGTAGGGTTAGCACTGGCTAAGAACCAGAAGCCATCTGCAACTGGAACGTTCGGTATACCAGCTTCGGGCAGTGACCAGTAACGGTCAGCACTGTCCAGAATACCTAACATACGACCAGCTAAGTCTCTTGGGGCTCTAGTTAATTCTTCGCCCAAGAAAATCTTGCCATTCCGAATTGCATCAGTCAGCAATCCATCTTGCCATTCAATTGAAACACCTTTGTTGGAATTGACTGGTCGCCACATACCAACTAGCTGGTCTACGCTTTGCTTCGGGAAGAAGTTCACACCAGTAAACTCTCGGTTGTTGGTTACAGCGTAGTGCTTAAGCAATGTTGTCTTGCCCCAACCTGTATCTCCGATAAGCAGAACGGGGTCAGGGTCATGCTTGCTAAGGTTCGACACAATATCTTCGCCATACGAAGATAGAAAAACGGATTCCATTTGTAACTCCAAATTACTAATTACGATTCGATCACCAATTTGGCAATCATATATTATTACATCATATCATCCGATGATATGATATAATATATTATACACTAGTTAGTTTTCAACAACCACCCCCTTAGCTCTTTCGAGTACGCCACGGATCTTGCAAGCGAGTTTTTCGTTTGGTTTATGGGACACCATCTTCCCATCTTTAGTAACGAAGTCCTTTATGCCACATATTCGGCATTTGCCCCTGTCTATAGAAGTCCCCTGACCTCTAGCACCAATGTACCTAGCGGTTAAAGTCGAGCCTGTTAAGCCAGAGCCGATGCAAAAATCTAGGCAACGCTCTAAGGCTTTAACGTCAGACATTTTTTCTAGGTCGTAGTGTCGGTATACCGTTCCCTTCTTTTCACCGTGCTGGCTATATGTCACGGTGAACAAGGGCAAGTGTGGTGAACTAGAGTTAACTGTTCGACCACAATTTATGCACTTAAGTTCATCGTCCATCTTAGCGACGAAGCCATTGCAGAATTTACATTTAAGCAATCTATTTAACGTCCTTCTAGTAGTGCTGGAACAAGGTAGGTATCAAACTCTGGGGTTTGATAGCCACCTTCCCAAGCTATGTCTCTTATTCGCTTGTCTAAATCTCCGCCATCTAGCCTGCCAATGTCACCGTTTAGTAACTGCAAACTAGCTTCTAGCATTTGCTTAAAGTATTCACCTAGAAAATAATCCTCCGCTATCGGAGAGTCGAATTGCTTCCAGTGGTTCTCCTTGTATAGGTCCAAGAACTTAATTAGGTGCTTGATAGCCACCTCAACGGTGTACTCTTTCGACTGTTGCTTGTTACGCACAACCATTTCGTAACTCCTTAACACTTGTTATAAACTCTTTAACGCTTGTTCTTCCTTAATTTTCTAACTCCTTAGTAACTAGTTCGAGCAAAGCTGCTCGATTCATTCGCTTGCTTCGTGGAATACCTAGCCAGTCCTTAGCACTAAGTATCGTAGCCCTTGAGTCCCCTCCCCTCCATTCAGGGTGCAGTATCTCTAGCTTTAACCGATGACGAAGAACAGTTAATGCCATTCGTTTACGGTCAGGGTTTTCAATAACGGAATCATCCGGCATTACAGTCACCATTAACAATTACCTCCCACTATAAAAATTCCAGCTACTGCCACTACGACAGCTACGAACATAGCTGCAAACGCAATCCGAGCAGCAACTAGCTCTTTATGGGTAACCCATTTAGTAGTTGGTGAAGCCTTCTGCTCACTAGCTACTAGTCCAACTTCAGCTTTAGCTAGTTGGCGTTCCACTCTCATCAGAGCAATTCGCTTGTTCTCTTCGTAAGTTTCAGGGTGAACAAAAGCAGCCCAAGCATAAGGGTCACAAGTTGAACAGTACCGTTCACCATCTTTCAGACCACTAGTTGCTTCGTTTACTCCGCACCAATGGCATAATTTCTCGTCGATCATATTTAAGCCTCCTCGACTTCTAGTACTTCGTTGGCGAAGATTTCACGGGTTACAATCTTTCGGTTAAACACTTTGCTGTCAGGGTCTCCGAACTGAGCGATTGCCAAGATATTTCGGTAGCTAAAGCGTTTAGCTTTAGCGTCGAAGCCCCACCAAGTTCGGAGCCAAGTGTATTGCCGAAGATACTTGCGGATATTTCGAACTTGACGCCCAGTCAAAGTCCCTTCGAAAGCCGGTTCGAGATGAGTCCCGACAGCTTGAGCCTTCGTAATTTTTCCGGTGATGATGTCCATTGCTGAACTCCTTAGTACTGTCCCGAAAACCGTCGGGTCGGTTGCTGAATTTGCCACTATATTATTACACCATATCTATTGATATGGTATAATATCTAACTACGCTGTTAACTATCTAGATTAGTTGTTCCAGTCTGCTTGCAGGTCACCAAGTGCAGCATCACTATGTCTCTCGTCTAGGTCAAGCACAGCAGGGTCTCCTGACCACCATTCTTCCTCAATCATAAAGTCACTAAACCTGTCCTTCGGACCGTTTAACCTCTTGCTGTCCCTAAGACGGTTAGCCTTTAGGCTTTCACCTTTAGCCCAAGTCTCTTCGACGTTCCAACCTAGTGCTTCTTGGGCTTCTTCGCTGACTGTAACCTTTACATCTAGTCTGACTAGCATGTCGATGTCTAACCGACTTACTGTTTTACGACCAGTTAACCGCCGTAGCACCGAAGCTTGGTTCGGGTCTTTGACGTAGAACAAGTCGTTGCCGTAAACGTTCTTCGTGATGATGTGAATTTCCATTACCAATTAAATCCTTTTGTAACTCCTAGTTACTAGCTGGTTTCGACCTTTAGGTCTCATCAGTTGGGGTACTCACCCCAAGACCAAGAGCATATATTTTTGACCATATGCTAGAGCCTAGTTGTTTCACATCACTACGTCCCTCCTAGTTACTAGTTTAGAAACTTGAGCAGTTTACTGACTTACTCAGGTCAGCTAGCTCTAGCTCATTGCTTCAGCTAGCGTTCCAATCCATCGGCAAGATTTGCAGAGCAATTTGCCAGCTCTTCGTCCCTTGTGGAGAACGGTGACTTCACCGTTGCAGCTAGGGCAAGATGTAAATTTGAATGATGACGGCATAGGTATTAACTCCTAGTATTCGGACTTTTCATGAACAAGTTGCTAGTTTCGAGGTAACTCGTCAGCTTGGACTACCAATATCCAAGAACTAGCTAGCTACTAGCCACCGAAGCAGCTAGTAACTAGTTGGTAAGTCTTACGACTTGTCGGCAACGACCTTGGCTAGAAGAGCCATGGCAGTAGCAAGGTCATCGACCTTGGAGACTAGTTTGCCGAAGGCTTCTTCGGTGACCATTCCAAGGTCAACCTTGCCACTAGTCTGTTTTACAGACTTTTGGACTTGTTTCACCGATTCATCGGTGGTGGAGTCAACGACTTCGAGAAGTCGGCGACGAATCATACGACCTTTGTCGTATTTGCCGAAGTCACTAGCCACTCCGTAGACCGTAGCTATTTCCATCAAGATGGAACGAACTAGTTTGTGGTCGGTTCGACCAGTTTTCTTGTTGAGTACAAGCTTCTTGTACTTGTCGATGTCGGTTCCCGGTCGAAGAACCAATTCCTGCTTTGCAGAGAGCAATGCTGCCATTCTGAAACTCCTAGTTTCACTTGGGTTCAGTCAGCGGAAATCCACTGGCTGTCCTTTTTCATAAACTTTTCGTAGAAAAGTTATAATGTAGAACATTAAAGTGGCGTTCGGAACAAATCAAAAAGCCTCGGAAGGATCACGGGACGAAAGTCCGGGGCGCATTCGGCGCAGTGTGAAGATTGCTAGCAATCCGCCTGTGAGCGCATGATGATACTGCCGATCAAAACGGCAAAAATAAGCAATTTCTGCCCCTCTTTCCCGCGCATAATAGGCACTAAGAGACCCAAAAATCCGGTGAATTCTGCCCCCTTAGAACGGCTAGTTGCTAGTTGGTTTCGCTGAACTTGCTCCGAAGCTGGTCTCCAAGACCAGAGTACGTAGCTAAACCCCCCAAGGGGTTTACTTTAACAACACAAGGTGTTGTTATAACAATTAACAAGCCTGTTAATTGGTCCGGCAAGGGGTCTCCCAGCTTGCTGGGAGGGGTGAGAGTGGGAGCGTCCGGATGGAAATTTACTAAGGATTGGGTAGTATTGAGTGGTGTGTGATGGATGGTGTGTGTGGGTGTGTGTGTGTGTGGGTGTGGGGTGTGTATATGGGGATAGAAGGTGGTAGTTGGTGTAGGTGTGTAGTAAGAGGATAGGGGGGGTATGCTGTAAAAGAAGGTGGATGTAGGGTGAGAGACACCCCCCTGACGCTTTATTTCGTCCCTTGTTGTCTCTTACTAACAACCCCCTTAAAAGGGGTTGTTAGTTAACCTACTAACCCTACCCCCCTATAGTCCCCCCTTCCCTTCCTTCCTTTCGGGGTGTAACACCTGTTAGAACTGTGTTATTTTGAGGTTAGCCAAGGTTGTCTACATCCGGGGTGTCCTCACTAAACTTCCTCGTTAGGGTTACAATCAAGCCACACGCAAGGTGTAATGCACGGCTTTAGTTTTTTGGCAAGCCAGACCTCGGTGCTTAAGGTTCCTTGCATCGGGGTCTGTGTTTTTAAGGGGGCAGTGTGCTTTTAGCTAAAGACAGGAAGGCTCTTCTCACAACAGTTGGAGTTGATACTTGGGAAGAACAAGATGAAATTCTTGATCATCCAGCCCGAATAAAGCTTGTTGCGGGCGGGGAACGTGCGGGTAAGAGCTTCATGGGTGCTATCTCGGTCATCAACCGGCTGGATGAGTTTGTTGACGGAGATATTGTCTGGCTGGTGGCTGCTGACTACGAGCGCAATCGTGCAGAGTGGAACTATCTGTCGGAGATTCTTGGCAAGCTTGGCTTTTTGTTTAAGCAAACCAAGCGAATTGACCCCGGCGAGATGGAAGTAATCTGCGGTACAGCAGAAAACCCCGGCTTATTTAAGATAAAAACAAAGTCTGCCAACGATTATCGAAGCTTGGCTATGGAAGCCCCACGAATGATCGTTACTTGCGAGGCATCGCAGATTGATTACGACAGTTTTCTAAGACTTCGTGGTCGTATCGCAGAGAAACGTGGGTATCTGTTCTTAGAAGGCACATTTGAAATGTCTTTGGGTTGGTATCCATCCCAGTGGGAGACTTGGAAGTTCTTCCATGCAGCCGATGATGCAATTTCTTTTTCTTTGCCATCATGGACCAACAAAGTTGTCTATCCGGACGGTAGAGAAGATGCTGAAATTAAATCGCTTGAGCGGCTTCACTCTGAGAACTGGTTTAATGAACGAATTGCAGGTAGACCTGCACCACCGAAGGGGCTTGTCCACGATACATTTGATATTGCTAGGCATGTTTCAGACGAAGTTGTCTATGTTCCTAAAGAGCCGGTACATCTTTGGATTGACCCCGGTTATTCTCAGGTCACAAAGTCAGCTTATGCCGTTGAAGCAGTACAGATAATTGACGGACAGGTGCGAGTGATAGACGAAGTTTACGAACGCCTTAAGATCACTGAAGAAATTATTGATATTTGCCAGACAAAACCTTGGTGGCAAGACGTTTCCCACGGCGTAATTGATGTAGCAGCGCATAATTTTGGTGAATCCAGACCCGTTGACACATGGCTTACTCAGGCGGGGCTATACATGCACTCCGAAAGGGTCGGAATCATGGATGGCATCGAAAGATTTAATACTTATCTAAAAGAAAACCCTGTTTCGCGCCAGCCAAGCGTTGTCTTTAACAACAACTGCAAGGGCGTTATTTCTGAATTAGGTGGCTGCGCTAACCCTTTTGATGACCAGATTCATGTTTATACTTGGAGGACGGACAGAGAAGGCAATGTTGTAGGTAAGACACCAAGGGACGCTTTCAATCACGGGGTAAAAGCGATAACCTACGGTCTTGTATCAAACTTTGGCTTCGCTAGAACTTCAGGGCAAACTAATTTGATTTCTGTGAATAGGTGGTAACGTGGCTAAGATAGACGATCTAGTAAAAACACTAGAAAGCGTTTGGGAGTCCCCCGGATTTATCACTAGGCGCGCCAGAATGGAAAGCGATTACGGGCTTTACCGAATGAACGCCTATGCTGCTGGCGCAGGGTATCAGAGTTACACCTCTAACGCCCCCCGAATCCTAGCCGATAAAATTATTTCTTACCTGACTAACGCCAGTATGTCGATTCGGGTAAACATGAGCGCTACTGTTGCTGATAGAGAGCCCGGAACTAAAAAAGAAAAACTAGCAATTGGCTCGCTCAACCAAGCTGATGAGCGGATGCAGCGATTGGGTCAACCAACAGTTCGGGAACAGATCGCTTTCCACTCTGTACTTCGTGGCTGGTATGCAGGTCGTGCGCTTTTAAACAAGCGGAAAGACGGAAGTACTTTTGTAGATATTACTCCATTTGACCCACTGCACTGTATTTATGAAATGGACGATGATGGAGTTGTCTGGCTGGCACAGAAAACAAAAAGGTCTGCCGCTAGCGTTAAGTCTAAATATAAAATTGACGTTGAGCCAGAACTGGAAAAAGATGGTGGACTGGGCGGCGTTGATGTTTGGGATTATTACGACCGTGAAGAACACGGAATTATTGTTGCCAAGGAAAGAGATCAGTACGAGTGGGGCAAAAAACTTACTAAACATAACATCAAAGATGTTAACGGGACTTCTTTTGCCCCTGTATTTCTAGGAGCAGTAGGTCCAGCCCCTTGGGTTCAATCTGCATCTGCCAGTGATGACACGGCTAAAGACTTTGGTGAGTCTATATTTGCCTCAAATCGCCAGCTTTATGACGATTTAAACTTCGCCATGAGTGCGTATAAGACACTTGTTCGGCGCGCTGTAAGGCGACCATACAAAGTTATTTCTCCTGACGGAACTACGACTTTAGATTCCGACCCGTGGCAAGATGGCTCTGAAGTTCCCCTCCCAGCAGGGACAGAAATCCAGTTGCTTGACGAAGTGACAATGCCAGTAGACGCTCCTGCATTTGTTGGAATTGTTTCTGGTGAGCTGCAACGTGGTGGATTATCCAACGTAAGTTACGGTGAGCTTCCTTTTGCTATATCAGGGTTTGCGGCTAAGGTTTTGCAAGAAGGCTCTGCCCACCAGATTGAACCAAGAGTAAAAGCCCTGACTTCTTGTTATAAACAGATTACTGAACTAATTACAATGCAGTATGCACTTGGCGGATTTAAGGCAATAGATGTAACAGGGCGATATAACGATATCTCGAATTACTTTAATGAAGAAATTAAGCCAGCCGACCTAGAGAACGCAGGGGCAATCGAAATTAAGTTCGGTGTCCGTATGCCCCAAGATGATCCACAGTTAATTACAATGGCGCAGATGATGCGCGAGGGCGACCGACCGCTCGCTCCAGATGACTGGATTCTGGAAAACGTCTTGCAGGTCACAGATGTTCAGCAATTCAAGAACGCGATTAGCGCGCAACAAGCGCATGTAACTGAACCTAAAGCGCTGTTAATTACCCTGATTGAAGGTCTAATGCAAACGGGCGAGCAGGAGAAGGCTCTTATTTATATTGATCTTCTGCGGAAGACCTTGAAGCAGGAAAATCAGGAAGAACAAGCAATGGATATGCAATTCCAACAGTTGCAAACTCAGGTTCAGGCGATGGCTATGGGTGGAGGCGTTCCGCCAACAGAGGCAGGTGGGCAGGGTAGCCCGCCGGGAATATCTAATGATATTCTTTCTTCACAAATGCAGGGGTTTACCAGAGCAGGAGCCCCCGCTCAAGCACCTCCGGGTACGCCCGGAGGACCCGGACCACGGACGTTTAACGGAGCGTAGTAAACATGAAAACACAACTAGTCTGGCTGATGGACCGAGCAACTGGGGGTAAGCGCTGGGTAAAGATTCCAGCCAGAAACTCAAACGCTGCCCGCAGTGAGGCGGCGAGACTCTTTCCCGGCGAGATGGTTCTTGGGGCTTATGTAGACGAAGAGTCTGCTTCTGACGCAATGAAGGGACCCGGCGCAGCAGACGAGATTCCCAAAATTTCCGCAGCAGCCGGTAGCCCTGCTACAACTTCTACGGGCTGGGACCCCAGCACAACGTCCGGACCGCCACCGCAAACAACGCCGCCACCGCCTGCCGACACAGGCGATTCAGACCCTAACGCTCAGAATTTTTCCGGTACGGGCTGGGACCCAGCAACGAAGGATTCGTGGACTGGTCCCGGCGGTCCCGGCTACATGCCATATACAGGTGGTGAGGAAGAAGCTACCGGCATGGGTGTAGCTGGTGACTTTTACCAAACCAACCTATCTCGCCGCCAAGCGTTAGAAGAGGGCGATCCGTCCGGCTTTGCCGCATTTTTAGAAGAACTTCAGAAAGCTGGTCTTGGTAGTCTTCAGGGTGTTGGTCGCAAATTCATGGAGGACCAGTATTTCCCACTGTATCATGCATATCAGGCAGAACAGGTTTTGCCGCTAGCAGGAGACATTCCTTTTGGTAGCGATCTGAGCGGCTTAGATGAGGACCAACGACAGCGTTTGCAGGATGCTTTACGTCGCAAGCAGCAAAAAGACTACGAAGGAATAGCGGACCCGGATGCTCAAAGAGCCCTTGATCAGGAAGTAATTACAGAATATTCCCCTACCTTTGGAGACTATGTGAGCGGCGCACTTCCCGCTGGTGGAAGGCAAGCACGGCAAAGAATAGGGCAGCAACTTCAAGCCCTGTCCCAGAGGAAAGTGGGAGGGGTAGGAGCGAAACCGGGTTCTTTTAATGCTCAGTTTTTAGCTCCATCTACTTCGGATGATGCAAAATTTATAACAAACCTTGCTAGTCAGGCATTACAAGGCAGGTACTCTCCGATTGCCCTGAGAGCATTGCAAAATTATCTTCCAACAGAAGGGAAGCTCTGGGCTGACTATCTAAGGCAGTCAACCCCGCTAGAAGGAACAGCCATAGGCGTTGGCTCAGATTTTACCCCGCCAAACTTTGCCCAATTTGTTGGTCAGCAATACGGACTTTACTAGGGGGGCGGCTATGGCAATTAATCCAACTTTTGCTGGCTTTCTTGAAGAAGAGCCCAGAGCGGCTTTCTTTGGGACACTTGGGCAAGAAGGCTTGCTTGATACAGCATCTCGCAGGAGACAGGCTTCCAGTATTTATGATGAAGCTTTGCAGGGTTTCTACGGGAAGCTTGGCGAGCAAGTGCTAGGTGGTGGAGCCCCTACCGCAACGTTTACTGATTACTTAAAGGACTTTCCGTTTACCCAACGCTTTGCCCAGCTAGGTAGACAGTACAACCAAGGTTCACAATTTAGCCCCCGCACTAGGTTCCTGTATTACTAATGGTTACTTCTTTTAAAGATTTTATTGCCAGCAGGGAAGATAAACGATCTACGTTTACATCTCAGAACTTAGCCTATTCAAATAAGTTTCGGCAGAAGGAAGATGTCTACCAGCCAGACCTCAACCAGCCATCATTTCAAGAATCTGAGGAAGGCAGACAATATCAAGAGCAGCTAGCCCAAATAAACCGTGATTCATTGGATATCGACCCTTATAACAGGGTTAGAGTCGTTCGTGAGCTAAAGAACGCAGCTCAGGAGGAATTCCGAGAACGCTACGACGCGCGTATTAACCAAAGCAACCAAAGAAAAGTTATAGAAGGGGCTACTTTTACTAATCTAGAAGGAAAGCCCTTCAACCCTGATAACGACACGCCGGGTAATTTTATTATTCCCGATCAACAAAAGTTTGTTGCTAAGTGGGTGGCGAGTGATGTTGACCGTCCTGAGCGTGAGCGCGCCAGCAAGGACCAAATAGAATCTGTTTATTTCCAGCAGCTACTTACTAGTAACGGTATTTCTAGTGCCCCTATTCCATTAAACCCAGATGGCTCTACTAACTGGAACCTAAAAGTTAATACTTACAGAGACCAAGCCTACAAAATGCTTGAGCCAATCTCTGTAGGTGGTCAGACAGTTGCAATTAAAGGCTACCAAAAACGTGAGTTAGAAAAAGAAACTGGGGGGGCAAGGGCTAGAAAATTTACAGGAAGGTCAATAAACCCCCTAAGTGAAGACTTCCTCCCTATTGTTGCATCTCAAGCCGCCTTTGCTGCGCCCGTAAGAGCTGCCACAAAAGCTGGTCTTCTAACCCCCGGTGCTGGCGAAAATATTGAAGGAAAAGCCGCTGTTGCGGGAGAGTGGCTTGGGTTTGGTCTTGGTATAGGCAGCGTTGGAAGAAGTGCAAGGTGGATGGCAGAGGATATAACCCTGCCGTTCCGTGTTGTTCGTGGAACTAAAAGATTAATAAATAAAAAGTTTGGGCAGAAAAATATTAGAAAGCCAGCCCAGCTAAACAGAGCAGCAACTGCCGCAGACCAAGCTCCTCCGTCTAAAGAGCTTACCCAGTCAGAGCTGTTAGAAACAGGGCAAACTCCTTTAGCTCACGCAAGGGCTTCGGTTGGAGGGGAGCTTAAAGAAGCAAGCGCAGTTAATCTTGTAACTGGCTCAGATGGCAAGCTTGCGGAAGTAGTTCTTACTAGAGGTAATGCAACTACCACTTATAAGATCAATACGGTTGATGACTGGTATAACGCAGCAGGAGATGCCATAGGCATGTCCAAAGAGTCTGTTGAGCAAAGTAAGAAAGTCAGCGGACCTATTTTAAAAGCTCTCGCAGATTTTCATAGTGTTCCAGTAGATGATTATATTAAAGGGGTGTCCCCCCAGATACGCTCTGTACCAAGTCTCGCCGACGATGTTGTTGCCGTAACTAGCCACGGCGCATTAGCTACTAGCCTAGACTGGATGAAAACGTTCCGTAAAGTTGCCAGCCTTGTTGAGTTTGTTAAAAAAACCCCTGAACTTGCAATTAACCAAGCCGATTCTTTTATAACTCTTCAACATGAGTTAGCTCATATTATTCTAGAAGATGTCTTTGCCTATAGTCGCCAGTTGGGGCTATCTGATAATGGAAACCTAATCGACCTGTCTAAAGCACTTAAAGACCAAGTGCTTGTAAGGGGCTCTCTTACTGATACCCGCTTTAGCCAAAAAGAGATTGACCTGCTGAAATCTCTGTCTGTAGAAGAAATAGGGGCGTTGCTTGAAGGCAAGTCCCCAGCCCGATTGATGCGATCTCTTACTGAAGGTGGAAAAAATCAAGAGGTGCTTGTCGGTGATTTAACATCCTTGCTTCATGAAGCTGGGGCAGACCTGTTCGCGAAGTACACGCTTGAAGTTGCTACTGGAAGTCGCCCAGCAGCCAGTGTTGCAAAAAGGGCTGTATTTGAGGGTTTAGATTCTGCAACTATCTGGAACTCAGCAGCCAGATCATTGTCTGAGTCATGGAAGATTTTAAAGGGGGCTGTGGACCCTCAGGGAATTGCGCTCGCACAAACGCAGGGCGAGCAAGCAGTAGTAAATAACTTTGCACAGATTCTTGAACAGATTACTGAGTCATCCTTATCTGGCAAGGCTCCCGTTAAGAGGCTGCCTGTATCTCAAGCTAGGCAGCTTGCAGTTACCCATGCAAGACAAACGGTTGATCCTAAATCCCATAATGTAATGCTTATGGCTGCCCACTTATATGGAGGTAAGGGCGTTGCTGTTCAGAACTACGGGGCAAGGGTTCTTTTTGACCTTGACCCAGAACGCACCGGATTACTTCTTAGTGTTTCTACCGGGCACTACACACCTTTTGGAAAGTCGATAATTTACCACAATGAAATGGAGTCCGTTTTAGCGACTATTAACAATAAGATTGACTTCGATGAATATTCCTTCGCTGATGTTGAGGCAATGCGGGCAACTTTAACTGAAGTTGCTACATCTTCTCCGAACAAGCTGGTTACGGTCATGGACATTAGCCCAGCCGTTAGAAGTAATTTAGAAGATATAGAAACAATTATTGCCAAAAACCCAAATGTGCCGAACATAAAGAAAAGGTTAGAGGATGCCGCTTTTGTAAACGAAGCGGGGCAACCTGTTGTTTTCTTTCATGGTGCAGCACTTGATTTTGATAAAAACTTTGACCACATGCAGACAAACCTTTTTAGCAATATTATGGCTCCGGGTTTATACATGACTGACTGGGATCAAGCTGCAATGTCGTATGCTATTGATCGCTTTCTGACTTCGCCTTCGGCAAGCCCTGTGGGAGCTAGGATTCAGGCGTTTTACCCCCTTGTATCCAAAGATAAAGTTATATCTATGGAGTCAGTAGGTTTAACCGACCGTATTGGCGCAAATTTTATTGAGGGTGTATACAGCAATCCCAAACATACTGCTTACAGGCAGGCAGCATTGGCTAGTGCTTCTCGATACGCCAAAAAGTCTCTTCTAGCATCTCAGCCATTAAGAGTCCAGTCACCATCTGCAATAAGACTGAAGCAGTCTGGGCGGGAGCTAGCAGCGAATATAGAAAAACTTGATCTTGCTGTTGCTGATATTTCAAAACTGTTTGGCGACCGTGCCCTCACAGACAGCTTTTCTATATTCTCCGAACAAGTCGATTATCTTTTAAGAGTATTCGTTTCGTCAGGGGACGAGCTTTTTATAGCTTCAAAAGATGCTTCCGGTGCTTATATTGATCTTCCTGTAAACGATGAATCGTTTAGCAGCATAATTGATCTATTTTACAGTGGGGGTAAATACGAAAGTGACCTGTTAGACGAGATATTTTCAGAAGCTGCAGCAACTGCCGCATTTAAGCAGGTAGAGATTGAGATGGCTAGCCTTGCAGGGCGGGGTATAACACCTTCAAAAGAACAAGTCCAAGCTTTTAAAAATCTACAGGCACAAGATGAGGTAGTGCAACAAGCTAGGGCTATATCTGCATCAAGCAAGAGCATAGGCTGGGATGACTGGCGAAATATGCCGCAGGATATTCCACTTACACTTGAGAGGCTCATTCGCGACACACACAAAACTGTTGCTACACCGTATTTGTGGCAGATGGCAAAAGGCTCGTCGCTCTTGGGGCATAAGCCCGTAAACACAGCGCTTATAAAAGATGCCGTAGAGTTTGCAACTCAGCATCTTCACTCGATCAGGAACAGAGAGTTCATTCGAGATATTCAAGAGACATATACCAGCCTATCAATGGCGGGACTAGATTCGATTACATCAGATGCGAGAAAACTTCGAGCGTTTGCGCTAAAAGAACTAAACGTTCGTTACGCAGAACATAACATCGAAGCTATTACGGAAATCGGTGGTTCTGTTCAGGGCGGAGTCCCTCACAGGGTAGTGGCTTTAGTTGGCTCTAACGAAACCATTAATAGCAACAGAGTTTTTGTAAGCCCAAAAACTAAAAAGTATGCTCGTTCAGCACAGCCAACAGGCAATAAGGTCATGGATGGCGCACCGTATGAAGTAGTAGGCGCAGGTCGTACGGGCGGAGTTGCACACAGGGCTGTCTACGATATTGATGCCTACACAGGCACACGCTTACGTCCTGTTAAGCCAGTAGGCGGAAACTTTAAGGGTGGCGAGCAGAAAACCTACGAGTTTAGCAGGGCTGGTTTAGCAGACGAAGGCAAGTCTGTCCCTCTTGCCCTTGTTTCTATTCACCGAAAACATAAAGTAGGTATCAAGCAATCTAGGCAGACTGGCAAACCAGTAGAAGATGGCACTGGGTGGGTTATGCACACTAAGCCACTAGGCGGGGGAGCAGACCTGACTCTCGCTGAGCGTCAAGAAATAGCTGACCAGCTTCTGCAAGCACCGTTTGGGTGGATAAACATTGGCAAGAAGAAAAAAAATATTCGCCGTGTTTCCGCAATTGATATAAATACAACCTTTAGAGGTGTTACTGACCGTCAACGCCAGATTATGTCTGACATAGCCGCCCGTGAGCCAAGCTCAGATGAGGCTAGGGCTTACTACCGTAAACAGAATCCTAAAGGCGGAGATATAGACGATACAGTAGTGCAAGGGGAACTTGAAGTTACACCTACTAGTTTTGGCAGAACTTTAGAAGATGCCACAGGGAGCATTAACGCCTTAAACGATAAAGGGGTTAAAGAGGCAATAGACAAAAAACTTGTTGCAAGTCCCAGAGCAGTAGAGGGTCCTGCCAGAGCATCGTTTGATGAAATTCTGGATATGCAAAGGAAGACCGAGCAGGGCTTAGTTATACAGTCGTGGCACGGCACTCCTAGAAAGATTGCTGCAAACTTAACTCCTTCCCAGCTTGACTACCCTAAATATTTCGGGGAGAACATTAGCAACCCGGTAAACAAAGCTGAAGTTGATTTTGTTCTTACTGATACAACAGGTATTTATCGGAATAGTGATGGAACCATTACCCTAGAGGGTAATGCCTTTATTGCTGACAGGCTTGTCCCCAGAATTCAAGAAATAATTGACGGTGAAGAGTACAAAACCTTTAGGAAGCAAAGAGATGTAGAGATAGCCGAAGCACGGCAAAGAGGCTCAGCAATAATACAAAAAGCAGAAGAAAATGCAAAGCTTTCTAAGAGTAACCCTAAATGGATATCCGGAGCCGAGAAAGAGCGACGGGTTGGTATTGGTAAAAAACTGACAGAAGCTGAACCTTCTGGGTTCAAACCATTAAAAATTCACCCGATTGAAGTTCAAGCACTTTTAAGAACTGGCGAGGAGCGGCTAAAAGACATAGTTGCAAGTAAAGGGCAAAAAAAGCAGACAAGGCATTTTGACAGGGAAGGCTATTTGGCTGCCATAAAGAAACTTATAGGAGTAGAAACTCCGTATGTAGGGTCTATAGATGAGCTTGAGATAGCAGCGGCAGCCCCAAGGTTAGCAGGGATGCAAGGAACCAAAGCTCTTGAAGTTGCTGAGGTGCTATCCCCTCATGAAGTTCAGTTCCTTTGGGAAGCACTCGGTCTGCAAACCAAGGCAAGGGCTGTTGGACCTAGGACTAAACTGCAAATACTGCAAGACCTCTTTATCCAAATGTTCAACCTTCCCAGAATGCTTCAGTTGGCTGCGGACTTAGGGGCGATTTTGAATCAGGGCGGGCTGGCTGGTCTTGGCGCAACTATTAAGCCAGTTACAACAAGAAGGTCTTTAAAAATGCTCGCTAAGGGAGACCTTAAAACTTGGTATAAAAGCCCTGATACTTGGCTTTATCGAAGTCTAGGAAACTCTATGCTCGGAATGTTTTCGGCTGGAAACTACCGCAAGCAGATGGACGCTATTACCCAAGATGCTAACTACACGTATCTGACCACTAAAACGGATATCCACATTTCCGACATTGACGGTCCTTTGTCTGGAAGAGAAGAGGTCTTTCTCGGAAACATCTTTAACTCAGTAGGCAATGTCTTCCCCGAAACATTTCGGAGGAACCCGTTTATGCAGAGGGTTGGAAGAGTTGCCAGTAAGGGCAAGTTTATTGGATACCCGTTCAAAGCCGGTGAAAGGTTCCACACTTTGTACCTCAATAAAATGAGGTACGACATGCTAAATGACTATAATAAAGGTCTTATACACTCAGGCATCCCTGAAGCAAGAAGGATTCAGGCTCTAAAGAGCTATGCTAATTTCTTAAACAAAGCTACCGGCAGAGGCAGTCTTGGCAAGCGGCTAGATGAGATGGCTCCTGAGCTGTCTGCTGTTTTACTTGCTCCAAGATGGATGACTTCTAGGTTCCAAGTACCGTTCACAGTCGCAAAGACTTTTGGAAAAGAAGCCCTAGAGACTATGCCTAAGAGGTTTGCCAAGGGTGAAAACAGCCAAGCGGCGCTTAAGGATGCTAAGCACTACGCTAAAGAAATGGGATTAAACCCAAACGATGTAATCGAATCTAGTAACAGCTTCACGGTTAAGGGTTACAACGGGGCTCATACCAGTAAGCAGATGTCCGCAGACCTTGCCCGCACCTTTGGTGTCCTAGGAGGGATCACAGGGCTTCTTGCAATGAACGGCTTTGACGTTGAAACCGACTGGCGGAAATCAAGCTTCCTGAAAATTAGCAAGGGCAGAATAAATATAGACCTGACTATGGGGCTTGGTTCTGTTTGGAGATTTATGGCTCGCGCAGCTTACGGAGTAAAAGAAAGGAAAACAGTAAGCCAAGCAGGAATTGAGTTCGAGGCTGATGTTCTGAGTCAGCTTGGAAACTTTACTAGGGCAAAACTTAGCCCATTAGGAGCTAGCGGAGCCGGTCTTATTACTGGAGAAAGCTACTTTGGGGAAGACGTAGGCGGAAGAGAAATGTTTATTCCGGGGCAATCGCTGGACTATGAAGACTTTCTTCCGTTAATGGTAGTGCAAATTAAAGACGCTGCTGAACAAATGGATGGTGGAATTACCCTAGCAGTGATTGCTGCAGGGGCTGTCTCAGGTCTTAACATGGGCATCTACCCTGACAAAGATGATCTTGCTATGGAGTTGGCAGGAATTCCTTATAAGGACCTGTATGGCTATGAGCAAAAGTACATCAACAGGATGTATTACGAAGGAACTGAATTTCAGCCTAGTGATTACATTCGCGAGACTACCGAATTAGAGGTTGAACAGTACGAATTTATAGAAACAATTATGTCTGGGAAGATTGATGATGGCACAAAAGCAAGTCGTATTTATCGTTACATGGACTGGCAAGATGGAGTACTGCACGGTATACGCCTAGCCCATTTTGGAAAAGATATTGACTATCAAGAACAAACGGACCCGTTAAAGCAAGCTCAAAACGAATACTATGAAATGTTGTCAGAGATTAACACTCCTGAGAAGCAAGCTCTTTTAACCGATGACCAACTTGAAAAAATAAAAACTGACTTTCTTAACAGGCTTGCCCCTAAAGAAAGAGATTATATTATTGCGAATAAATCAAACTTTATGGTTCCGCCTAGCATCTACAACCTTATAAAGCCAGATCATCAACAGGCAATTGGAAATGAGAAAACAAAGGCTAGCCTTAGACAGGCACGAAAGGCTAGGGGAGAGGCTGTGCCAGACTCTCTAAAAGAGTCCCCAATAAATGAGCTAGCCATTAAGTATTACGCAGTTGCTAGAGGTGTTATCGAATCTAACCTAGCAAGGGGCAGGCTTACAAAAGATCGTGTCCTTCTTCCTCCTGCTCAAGAACAAATAGAAATTTCTCGCTCTCTTCTTGAAAGATAGAGTATTATATTTAAACCTAAACAAGTGTTGTGCAATATCTAACGGATGTTGTATAGCTAGGAGAGAGTAAACAATGACAACTGAGAGAGAAGGAGCGCTAGCTGACTCTACAGTAGAAACCATCAATTTAGACATTGACCCTGTAGCGGATGACGTAATGGCACCTGAGGAGGTGTCTACTGGAATCCCTGCCACAAAAGAAGTTGATGTCATGGGTGGTGATATTGAGGTAAGCGAAAGTCCGCCAGATACTCAGTCAGACAGCTCAGTCTTTAACACGCCTGAATTTAAGAAGTATCAATCTTCTACAGACAGGCGTATGGCTGATCTAGAAAAACAGTTACTAGATGAACGGGTAGAAAGAGACCAGTATAAAGAGCAAGAGCAACAGCAGAACCTTGATTTACAAGTAGGGCAATTCGCTGAAGAGCTTAGAACCAAGTTCTTAGATCAAGGTATGGACGATGTAACTGCACAGCAGGTAGCACAAGAGCAAGCGTCTTACGCAAGACAGGCTTTTTTGTCTCAACAGCAGGTACAGAAAATGACTCGTCAAAGCCAGCAGGTTAATTCGGAACTTAATAACCGAACCCAACTTGCAAGGGCTTACGAGCTTGCATCTCAATACAACATCCCTTTCACAGAGTTGCAGGAAATTACCAACCCTACTGAGATGGAACGCCATGCTAAAAGCCTCAAGAGAATTAAAGACCTTGAAGGAAGATTGCAAGGCGTTACTCCATCTCAAACATACGGGTCAGGGACCCCTGCATCTGATGTTGCCCCAACAAATGCTAGTTCTGTATTAGATAAATACAACGCAGGAGACCCTGCGATAACTACAGATATGGCAAGATCGGCTGCAAAGCAGATGGGTCTTACCATTTTTGATTGAGGTAAATAAACATGGCAATACAGACGAGCACTTCTGGCAATCTCCAGAATATGTCTCGTATCATGCTTGCACAGGCACGATACACAGAGGAGCATAACGCTCCGATGGTTGGACTCATTGAGAAGTTCAATCTTGGTAAGGGTGAGTACAAACTAGAAATCCCTAAAGTTGCTCAGATGGATGCGGAAGACCTTGCTGAAGGTCAGGACATGATCGACAGTGAAGACATTGATGTCTCAACTATTACAGCAACTACAGCGGAAGTTGGTCTTAAGGTAATTATTACCGACACTCTTCTTCGACAGAACAACGAAGATGTGTACAAGATCATTGGTCGCCAGATGGGTGACGCTATGGCTAGGAAGAAGGACAATGACATCATTGCCCTGTTCCCTTCCTTGAATGGCGGTACTGTTCTTGGCGCAGACGATAAAAGCTTAAATCTGGCAAACGCTTCTGCAATAATTGCTACCGCAAAGGCAGATCGGTTTGGTAACGACCTCTTTGTCGTTCACCACCCTAACGCGCTTTGGAAGCTGGCAACAGACGTTGGTAATACTCTGTCTACTTACCCGCTCCCTGACGCTTTCAACAAGCCAGCGGTCAAGGATTACTGGACAGGCATTAAGCTTTCTGGTGTCCCGTTCTTTGAGGATGGAAACATCGCCAAGATTAGTACGTCTGATTCTGGTTACGGAGTGATTGCTGACAAAACTGCAATGGGTCACTTGTCCGCAAGTGGTCGTTCAGAAGAGCGTGAGCGAGATGCTTCGCTTCGTGCCTACGAGGTTGTTGTTACTGAAGACTATGCAGTCTTTGAAGTTGATGACACCCGTGGTTCTTCTGTTCGTTACGAAATCGGCAACCCGGTAACTAACAACAGTTAATTCGGTTTTTATTAGGAGGCTCTTGTGGTTAAATCTGGCTTACAAAGTATGACTGTCAACGGAGTAAAAAAAATCTCTCTGTGGAAATACAGCGAAAGCCGGGATGAATGGGAAGAATGTCCCAATCTTCCTGCTTCGTTTATAGACGTATACTTAGAGCGAGGTTTCCGCAAGAGTCCTCCTGAAGCTAAACCTGAACCTAAAGTAGAGGCAAAGGTTGAAACTTTCTCTGAAGCTGTGGCTTCAGGTAAACTAGACGATGTTGTCCCTGTTAAGAAAAAACGAGGGCGACCTAGAAAAAAGGTGTAAAGATAGACCGAGCCTTTAACATCGGACTATCGCAGGGCTTAGAACCTGCTCAAAACTTATCCCAAGGAGGGATATTAAAATGGCATTTCCATTCACAATACATTTAGGTTATGGACAGGAAAAAGTAGAGACTTCTTCTCAGAAGCAGAAACTTGGTACAAGGGCGGTAACGCCTGATGGAAGAGTTTTCTATTACGCAGAAAACAGCGGTTCAGCTATTACTACTGCTGGTCAGATAGTAGATGGCATCGCTGCTGTTGGAGCGCATGATGGAGACTTGGCTACTGCTGCGTTAGCAGCGGGGTCGCTGACGGTAACTACAACTACTTCTCTTACTGTAACCAAAGACCAGTACAAAGATGGCTATCTTTTTATCAACGACATAACTGCGGGGACTACTGGGCAGGGTGAGGTATACAGGGTTAAATCTAATACCGCAGTTTCTAGCGCAGCAGGGTTGGAGATAAGGCTTGATGAGTCAGACGGTATTAGAACTGCCTTCACTACTGGCACACAATTCGGTTTGATGTATAACCCTTACAAGGATATAAAGGTCATCGACGGTGACGGTACTCAAACTACCGGACCGCTAGGTGTTACAACCATCCCTGTAACGGCAGACTACTTCTGCTGGATACAATCTTCTGGTCCTGCTGCTGTGCTGTCTGGTGCAGTAGTTAGTATTCTTGGCGACGCTATTGGTGTGAGCCAAGCTTCTGGTGAAGATGGGGCTTATGACCTTTGGGACTCCTCAGCTAATGAGGACACAAGACCTATTGGTCACGCTATGGGTGTTGCATCAGTAGACACTGAATACGGATGGGTCATGCTCGCAATTCGCGACTAATCATTTAGAGGGCTAACTTGGCGAAGCAACAAATATGGCTACCTGTATCCGCAGGTAGAAAAGCGGGGCATCGTCAGGTTAGCCTCTCTAAAGATGCTGAACGTGTGATCGGGCAACCGTCCGAAGAAACCTTTGATGTCGGGTATGGAAAGAGTGTTTACATCCCCGGCGCATCAAGACTTGAAGGACATCAGTTAGAAGAACTCCTTCATAAAGAACGAGAAGTTGCGAAGCAAGAAGCACAGGCTTTTGCAAGGCGACAAGCAACCCATCCGGTTAGCAAGGAAAAACTAGACGATCTAAAGGGTGGTCTAAAGTCCCTAGCTGACTGGAGAAGAAAGCGCAGAGCAAGCAAGTAGGTACATCGTGGCTGCAATACAAAGCAGAACTAGAGAACAGATACGCCGATCTATTGCTGCCAATCTTGACCAATCGCCAGCAAGTTCCGCATCAGGAACTGGTAGTTCTACAACAATCGTTGATGCCAGTACCATAGGCGGCGATGACGAGTATAACGGCGGCTGGATTATATTTACTTCTGGCGCGAATGATGGGGTTATCCGTCGTGTAACGGACTACACCAGTTCAACGGGTACATTCACCTTCAAGCCAGCAACAAACTCTACGTCATCTGATGACACCTACGAATACTGGCGCGCTGAATACCCACCTGAACGAATCCATGAGTTCATTAACCAAGCGATCATTCAGAGAACCCCCCGTGGGTTAGTAACCGATGAAGACGAGTCGAACCACGCTCATGTTCTTGACTCTCGCTACGATATTCAAACAGCTATGGTTGCTGTTTCTGCACTTGATTACCGAAGCTCTTTTGCTGGTAAAAAAGTTGACGAAGCGAGTACGGCTTGGACAGTAAGTTTGCTGCAAGAAGATAGTCCACCAGCAGTAACAATCGTAGCTGACTCTGAAGATAACAAGGCGTTCAGCAGTTCCACCCGTATGTATTTGAGTGGAGTATCCGCAGCAACGGTAGGCTATAAAGATATTAGCTCATTGGACCTGCGTAGATACGATACGCTTGAGTTCTGGTTCAAGTCTTCTGTAACACACGCCGCTGGCGACCTGACGATTGTTTTAGGTGAAGGCTCTACCCTTGCTACTCCAAGAGAAACTATCGACATTCCTGCTGCAACTGCAAGAACGTGGACTTATATGCGGGTAAGCCTTGCAAACCCAGAGTTGCTTTCAGCTATCGTATCTGTAGGACTTAAGTTTGTTACTGGAACTTCTACGAGATATATCTGGATAAACGACATCAAGGCTGTTGACTCTGAATCTGCAACATACGCTCGCGTGTGGGGTGGCAACTACCGTATAGACAGAGAGTCTCGAAAGATATTTCTTACTGAAGCTGCAAGGCGAGAGATTGGCTACAAGTTAATCAGGCTTGTCGGATACAAGCTTCCATCCTTACTTTCTTCTGACTCAACTACAGCAGAACTAGACCCTGATTTAATTGCTGCAAGGGCTACAAGCAAGGCTTTGTTTACTTTGGCTAGAGGCAGAACTACAGACCCTGATGACAATGACAGAAGGGCTGCATACTACGAAGGAATAGCAGCCCAAGCAGAGCGTTCACTCCCTGCGATTAGACCCGGAACAAAGATGGTGGACTAATGGCATCTGTTATTGGGAAGAATGAAATACTTCTGAATAGTGAGCGGTATCAAATCTCTGGTCCAGTTCGTAAGACCCTTGTGAGTATTGCAGCCCCAAGGTTTACCATTGGCGACACTCAACGGGGAGCCGATCCAAGGGCTTCTATCCTTACACAGAACGACTTCCGTGGCGGTATAGGCTGGAACAGAGGGCTAGACCCCTCTACCGCTGACAGGGTTTGGTGGTCTGATTGCCAGACTAGATTCAAGGGTCACTTACTGCTCTCTAGAAAATCTAATTCTGCTTCATCGCAAGCTGTCGGAACTATAAAGTCGATTACCGAATTTACTGTTGGGGCTAGTACAGATGTATACGTTGTCCACTCCGACAGCAAGGTTTACAAATATTTAAACGCTAGTGATACGTGGTCTTCCAGCCTAGATACTTTATCTAGTCCGACAAAAGAAACTATTGTCTTTAGAGATACCACAGCTAATTACATGATCTTCGCTAGAGGTTCATCTGGTTACACATATACGACTGATGCCTCTACATTTACAGACATGGACGTTGGTGGTGGGGCAGCAAGAAATGTTGAATACTTTACTATCTGGCATGGTCAACTATGGGGCATAGATAATGAAGGGGTTCTAAAGCAGTGGGCTTCTGGACCTACTGCTAATCCTACAGAGAAGGGTGCGCTACCTCTTCCAAATGATTACGTTACATCACTCTTCGTTTATCGAGATGCAGCGGGTAACCCGATTATCTATGCTGGTACAAAGGTAGGGCTCTGGGCTTTCGATGAAACTAATAACCGTTGGGAAGAAACAGAACTAAGGCTTCCGTTCCATACCAACTCTGGTAAGGGAACAGTTGTTTGGCGGGATGCTGTGTACTTCCCTGCTGGCAATGCTATTTATAAATACCAGACAGGTTCTAACACAGCAGTAGTAAGCCTTGTTGGATTCGATAGAGACCACGGCATCCCTGAAGCTTATGCAGGTCAGGTTATTAAGCTGATCGGGACCCACAACGACCTGCTTGCATTTGTAAATGCAGATATAGATACAACCTATACCGTTTTTGCTACAGGTCGGCAGTCTTCTGGGATGGGTGGAGCATCACCAATTGTCTCCGGTACAGGAGCGTCAGCGGTCTTAGGTTTTAACGAAACAGCTTGGGAAGTAAAGTGGACTGGCTTAAATAACACAGGTCTTGAGAACGCTCATGTAGGAAGTGCCTACAATGAATACCGAATGTGGTTTGGTGTTGGGAATCTTCTTTACTGGACAGCACTTTCGCCAGATGTAATAAACCCTGATGAGATTTCAACATTCCAGTACGACAGTAGCGGCACGATGGAGACTCCTTGGTTCGATGGCGGTGACGCTGCTGGTAACAAGACCGCTATTTCTTTACGAGCTGTTACATCCGGGTGCTCATCTGGTGTAAACATTCAAGTGTATTACGCTACAGACTTTAACGAGTCGTACACATCGCTTGGAACTATTACTTCCAACGGCACAACGACTTATGACTTTGCCTCTAAAGTCGGGGTAGAGTTCTCTTCCATTAAGTTCAAGGCTACTTTAACCAGTAACACTACTTTATCTAGCCCGGACTTAAACTTAATAGAACTAAGGTGGAGAGAAAAGATTCCCCCCAAGTACGGATTCAGTGTCACCATAGATGCTGCTAAGACATTTAGAGGTAAAACGCCCAAGCAGATATTAGATAACATAACAACTGTTATTAACACCAACACACTTGTTTCGTTTACGTATAAAGACAACGACTCCGACAGGTCTTACTATGTGGATTTGATAAGTGCTTCAGGCTTTGAGTTCACTGGTTTAGATGAAAGAGGACAGCTTCAAATTCAATTGGTTGAAATGTAATGGCTGAAACAATTCCAGCAATACCTGTTCCTGAATGGTGGACAGGTAGCGGACCGGAATATCTTTGCTGGAAAGCCCTTGTAAGTTTAGGGTTCCGGGCAGGGATTGACTTTGAATACCAGAGCCAGCTTGCAGGGGGAAGGCTAGACAAGGGCGGAAGGGTTATAGACTTTATGATCTATAACCCCCCTGACATAGCGATAAATGTGCAGGGAGTGTTCTATCATTACGAAAAAGGTGCAGCGGTTAGGCAGTCAGATATTATGACACGCCAGCATCTAGCAACACTGGGAATAAAACTAATCTTTGTAGACGAAGATGATTTGATAGACAATGCAAGAGCAATCGTAGGTGACGCTCTTCAAGGAATAGACCGATCAAGGTTTGGTAGGTAACTAATTATGGGTTTGACATTAACAGGATTCCTTTATGACAACGCTGGCAATCCCATTTCCGGCGCAACTGTGCAGGGTTACGAATCGGCGGATGACCAGACAAGCGGGACTACTGCTGAAGATTCGGTTACTACCGACGCTTACGGTAAGTGGTCTATCACTACGTCAACTGCTTCCCGAATCCCTATGGATGTCTTGATTACCTACGGGTCTAACAAGCGGTGGATCAAGGCTGGTGACAAAGTAAACGTCACCGACATGACTGTTTCAGGCAAGCTGACTGTCGGAGAAGATGACTTAGGGCATGACGTTCAGTTACATGGAGCCACTACTGGCAGGTCTGCGCTCTGGGACGAGTCTGAAGATGCGCTCCACCTTAACGACAACACGGAACTAAAGTTTGGCTCACTCCTTGCCGGTGACATGGTTCTCTACCATGACGGTACTAACTCCTATGTTAAAAATGCTACTGGTGCGCTAAAGCTAGCTACTGAATCAAGTGGCATTGCTGTAACCATTGGTCACACTACCTCAGAAGTAACTATTGGGGAGAACCTGACTGTTACAGGAACGCTAACACTCGGCGATGGAGCAGAACTTAGTGAAGCTGAACTGGAGATGCTTGACGGTATTACTGCTGGAACTGCTGCCGCTTCAAAAGCCCTTGTCTTAGATGTTAACAAAGACATAGGGACCATCCGAAATCTAACTATAGATGGCACGTTATCTGACGGTAATTACACCTTCGATACAAGCGGTAATGTATCTGGTCTTGGCACAGTAGGTTCAGGGGCTATTACAACATCTGGTGTCCTTGATATAACCGATGCGACTGATGCTTCAGATGCTACCGGGGATACTGGTGCGTTGCGTACAGAGGGTGGCGCGAGTATCGCCAAGAAGTTGTATGTCGGCACTGACTTATCTGTAGGCGGGAACCTAACTATTAACGGAACTACAACAACTGTTGATACTGCAACGCTAGCGGTAGAAGACCCCTTGATCGCTTTAGCAACAGGTAACAATGCCGCAGATACGTTAGATATTGGCATCTACGGGCTATACGACACATCTGGTTCGCTAGATTTATATGCCGGGCTATTCAGAGATGCAAACGATTCCGGTAAGTGGAAGCTATTTGAAGACTTACAGGCTGCTCCCACTACAACAGTTAATACTTCTGGAAGTGGTTATGCAGTAGGAACATTAGTCGCAACTCTGGAAGGCAACGTCACAGGCAACGTCACGGGCAACGCAAGCGGTACGGCAGCAACCGTTACTACGGCATCGCAAGGGAACATAACAACTCTTGCTAACGTAACCACAGTAGGCGCGCTAGATGCTGGCTCTATCACCTCTAACTTCGGCACGATCAACAACGGTGCTTCTTCGATCACAACCACTGGCACTGTTGCTACTGGTGCGCTGACGGTTACGGGCGCATTGCTATCTAATGCAGACGATGGTGGCGCGCTCGGAGCCTCTGGTACTGGCTGGAGTGACCTGTTCCTTACTTCTGGTGGGGTGGTGAACTTCTCGGCTGATGACATGACAATCACGCACTCTGCAAACGCCCTTACTGTTACTGGTGGAACCACGACTTACAACGGCGATCTACAAGTAGGCGGGGGTTATAAAGCAGCCATCAATGCTGGGGTGTCAGCAAATGTCTCGCTCCGGTTAGGATACGGAAGTTCTGGAAACCTAGACTTTTTGAACGCCGGTTCTACGGCTGCTTCCTCTATCACCAATACTGGCGGGGCAGGGGTCAACATACTCAAAATTGGGACAGCAGATGTTTCCATTGATGCTGCCAAGAAACTCTATTTCGACGGTGGAACCGACACCTACATCTACGAAGAGTCTGACGATGACTTGCATGTGGTTGTGGGTGGAACGGCGTATATCCAGATAGACCAAAATATAAACGCCATAGGTATCGGTTCGGCTGCTCCACTTTCAAATAAATATTTCACTGTCAATCATGCTTATACGTCTGCCGGTTCGGGCTGGGGCTTTATGGCAGGTATTCAGGGAACCCTTACCGGAGCAAGCGGCGATACTTCTCGCTTGGCTGGAACGGCTTTCCAGACAGCTATTACGACACAAACTGCGACAGAGGATGTTGCGGTACTTACACAGGTTGAGATTGTTGCTCCCGCCATTGTGGACAACCTGACAGGTGACATTACGGTTGCATCATCGCTTTACGTTCGTACTGCACCAACAGCCGGTGAAACCAACGCTGCGATTTACGTGGCGAGTGGTGATGTGATTATTGGTAGCGGTACGACTGCTGCCGCAAACTCGTACTCAAAGCTGGTTATTGCAGAGGATGACTACTCTCGTATCGAACTGATAAACCCTGCGGACAAAGTAGGAACCATCTGGTTCTCGGACGCTACCGAAGGCATGGGGCGTATCGACTACGCCCACCCTAACGACGAGATGCAGATTAGGACGAACGGAACACAGGCTCTACGAATCACCAGCGACCACGCCGTATACATCAACGACGGCACAGACAACACCAACATGACGGTCGGACTCACGATCAACCAAGAGGCGAACGACGATGCAATTCTAGCCTTCAAGTCGAGTGATGTTGCTCACGGCATGACATCAGTTGGCGGCCCATCAGAAACAGATGATTACTTTATCCTCCGCAAAAATAGTGGCGGGTACGGCGGCATTGATATGAGAGCCTACGCTGATGATGCTGCGCTCAACACCGTTCTAAACTTCCAAGCCTACGGAGGAACAGCCACCACCACAAAATCGACGGCAGGGATTGGTCTGATAAATATGCAAGCATATGAGCATGACGGGTCAAATGGTCTTGCCAACATTACGGCAGACGGTAATGTGTTCTCGATTCGGGCTAGGGTTGGGGGTTCACTTGTCACTCGTATGCTCGTTGATGAGGACGGCGACCTGTATTCAGTTACATCTGCTCAAACCTTTGACGATTATGATGACATGGCTCTTATTGAAACCTATGACGCAGCCCGTTCCGGTTCACTCAAAGAGCAGATCAAAGCCGACTTCGGCAGAACAATGCTCATGGACGAGGCAACGCTTATCGAGGCTGGTGTACTTGGAGACACGATGGCTAACGGCGGTATGACTAATCAGACTCAGCTTTCAAGAGTTCTCACTGGTGGAGTTCGACAGTTGAACCAGAAGCACCTGAGCCTTGCTGAAAAGGTAGAAGGGCTTGAAGTGGAACTCATCGAAGCAAAGAAGCAATTAGCGGCAATATCGGCATAGGGGGTTACTATGGCATTAACTACAATTGAAACAGGAATTCCTCTAGTTACAGAAGATGCTATAACTGTTGCTGATGATTATGTGCTTTTTCTAGATGGAAGTGCTACGGGAAATGCTAATAAAGAGCAATTCGCTGATGTAATGACTGCGGTAGCAGGTACAGGGCTTTCCGCAAGCAGCGGAGTTTTGAATTTAGACACGATAACCTCTGTCGGAACCATTGCTTCGGGTGTCTGGAACGGGACAGCAATAACGAGTTCTTATATAAATGCCTCACAAACAGGGATAACTTCCATAGGCGCATTAGATGCTGGTTCTATCACCTCTAACTTTGGTACGATCAACAACGGGTCATCTTCAATCACAACCACGGGTGCTGTTGCTACTGGTGCGCTGACGGTTACTGGCGACACGATAGTTGGCAACGGCTACGGACTCGTCGTAGGTCACTCGTCGCAGGTTACGGTCGGTGTCGCTAATGAATTAGAGGTACTAGGAACTGGTGGAGCGGACAGTTCTATGACGCTCGCCCGATGGCAAGCAGGAGATCAGGAACCGGGGTTCCACTTCGGTAAATCTCGGCACGGGACTATTGGCTCCCACGCTATCGTTCAAGACAACGACGGTGTTGGCTCACTTCTCTGGTATCCCGATGACGGCGTAGACTTCAATACACAGGCTGCTATTTTCAGAGCAGAAGTAGACGATGCCTCTCCCGAAGCCGGTGGCGTTGGCATGGCTTTTGTCTGGAAGAACATGCCCGGCGGCGGCACAACTGCTGCCACTGAGAACATGCGCTTGTCGGCTGCTGGCGACCTCTCTATCGGGCTAGCCAACAAGATGATGTTCGACATCGACGGTACTGGCGACACCTACATCTACCAAGAGTCTGCCGACGATCTGCATGTGGTTGTGGGTGGTTCGGCGTATATCCAGATAGACCAAGACATAGATGCCATGTCGTTCGGTTCTAGTTCTGCGCCTAACATCCAAGCACAGACGATGTTCGATGGGTCGTGGACGGCGGGAGAATATGGCGGGTTCGGTGTCGGGATAGAAACCGACGTTACAGGCGCAGGAGGGGGAACTGCTCTTTCTCATATGGGCATCCGACCATTAGGGCAGGGGTCTATTACCACACAAAATGACTCGATTACCTATACGGATATTTCCAGTCTCAAGTTAGCCGAACCGGGGATAACTAAAGGCTCAGACACGGTAACTGTTGCTGCGACGCTCTACGTTGCCAACGCACCAACCGAAGGTGAAACCAACGCAAGTGCAGTATTTAAAGGCGAACCTGCAACGGCTACTGACCCTACGGTTCTAATCGGGGATGTCCTTGCTCATTCAACGGCTTCTGCGAGGCACAAATTACATATAGGAAATACAAACGGTCGAACAGAATTGTATATGGGGCAGTCCGCATCAGCCGGTCTACTGATGGATTGGGTTTACAACGGCACAGAAGGCGATTCCTACGGTCGAATTCTTACTCAAGGGAACGACAAGGTTCTGCAAATCGGTGCTGGTAACGACATTGGGTTCGGCACATCTACCCCACGGACATTAAGGGGTGGAGCCTCATTCGCAGCGAGCAATACTGATGTTTGGGCGTTCCACGCCGTTGCGGGTGATTCCGCTGCGATGATTATTTCAACCGATGGTGCGGCTGGGGCGGCTTCCCGAATAATGTTCGAGCAGACAACTTCTGCTAACGACGGAGAGTGCTTCGACCTGCTCTGGAACCTTGATGCTTTTAGTTTTGCTGTGATGGACGAGGACGATTTGAGTCGAACCCAACTTATGCAGATTGGTTCAGGCGGTATGGTCGCAATAGGCGACACAGCCAACGCCAACATGACCACCGGACTCACCATCAATCAGGGTGCGAATAACGATCAAATCATGTCGTTCAAAACTTCTACCATTACTGGTGGAGGACACGCAATGAGTACCATTACAGAGGTAGACACTTTTGGGTATTTCCAAAAGGCGCAAGAAGCCACAGGCGGGTTGCAGATGATTGGACTGTACGAGGGAACTCTCACAAGAGACTATGGTGCATTGACTTTCCGTGGTTATGGTGACACCGACAATACAGCTAAGACAACAGCCGCTGGCGGATACATTCACTTCGACGCTCGCAAGACGGCTGGTACTACCGTTGACTTCATAGGTACTGACGCTAATATCTTGACTATCGGGCAGAACGGCACGACTAGGTTTATCTTCGACAAAGAAGGCTCCGCTCACGCTGATGTTGAGTGGACTACCTACGACACCTACGATGACCTTGCTCTAATCAACGAGGTTGAGTACGAGTTGCTTGGTGTAGAGGGTGCTGGTCAAACAGACCGCCGCAAGTACCTCGAAGGTGCTGGGATTATCGGTCAAGATTCGTGGCACTTTGAGAACGGCAAGCAGCGAGCAATGGTGAACTTCTCGAAGCTGTCCATGCTCCACCACGGCGCACTCATGCAAATGGGCGAGAACCACATGAGCCTTGCTGAAAAGGTAGACGGGCTTGAAGTGGAACTCATCGAAGCAAAGAAGCAATTAGCGGCAATATCCGCATAGGAATTATCATGGCAAAAATAACGTATAACCTGACAGCCGACCAACTTGCAGAAATGCTGTTGGCACTCGACCACCACAGAGGAACAGCCCCTGACGGTGAACCAGCAACCGAAGCAGACCTCAAGGCATGGGGCTTGGGACATTTTCAGGGGATGGTTGGCAAGTACCGGGAGTCGGTAATCAACGCAGCTAATCCAGTAGACAGTACGGCGGTGGCATCCTAATGACAACAGCAGCGCAAATGAAAACGGCACTCGGACTAACCGACAGCCAACTCACGAAGGTCACAGCGTACCTTGACCGTGTGTCTCCAAAGGTGGACGATAGCAACCCGCCAGAGGCAAGGGCTAACACGGTGGACGATTTCAAAGACCATATCGTGAGTCACTACACGAGTCTGGTACAGTCGGACTTAAAGCAGCAGGTTGCTGCACCAGCGTTCGACTAAGAGTAGTTAAGAGGGAACAACTATGAAGTACGTGAAGATTGAAGAAATCACGGGATACGAGGACACCCAAATAAACATTGGGACTGTCGAAGAATCGGAGATGCTGGACTCAAAGTCAGCACTCAGGATGTTTGCCGTGAACTCGGAGCCGGGTGAGGACGTAGAGGCGTGGGTGAAGGTGCAGAAGGTCATCGAGTCTATCGGCAAGGCGAACGGCTACATCGAAGTCGAGGACGACCACTGGAAGCAAGCGATGAAGAACCAGAAGAAGGTCGCCGCACAGGTGTTTGGTATAAACTGCCCGCAGGTATTATCGAACTTCGATGCGTTAGTATCAGATGAAGTACCGAAGAAGTAGTAAACCTCTTGGTATCCCCAAAACCTAAAACCGAAAAAAATCCACAGGGTGCAGGTCGCCAGAGCAAGTTAACTCCTGCTGTTCACCAAGCTGTTGTTAATCATGTAAAAAGGGGCAACTGGATTTATACAGCGGGCAAGGCACTAGGTTTGAACCGCCGCACAATAATGATTTGGATGCAGGTTGGCAGAGGTGAACACCCTGATAGACCTGCGGAAGAGCCGTATACTTCATTTGCAGCAGATGTTGAAGCGGCTTATGCTGAAGCTGAAATTCAGATTGTCGATGGATTGCGTACCGCTGATGACTGGCGAGCTGGTGCTTGGCTCCTAGAACATGGTCCCTCAAGAGACAGGTGGGCTCAGAACATTACCATTTCCGCTCAACTAGCTCCGGCTGCATCTATCTTGGATGCTTTAAGGCAAAGGGCTCTAGACGCACCAGAGAATGTATCTGAGCAAGAGCCTCTGGTGCTTAAAGCTTCAGAAGTAAGAGAGGTAAACAATGCCAAAAGTGGGCAAGAAGAAATTCCCGTACACCCCGAAAGGTAAAGCTGCTGCAAAGAAAGCAGCCAAGCGTACAGGCATGAAGGTTAAGTCTAAGAAAAAGCGTAGCTACTAATGGCAGGTATTATCAATGGAAGGGTGACAGCATCCTCAACAGGACGCGAGCCGATTCGGTTCACTGAACTTCCAACGCCTATTAAATACCTGTCGCTAGAAGTACCGTTTGAAAACAAAGGCGATGTTTATATTGGTGGTTCTACAGTAGCCAGTAACAACGCTCCTCTTATAGCAAAAGGTACGTCTAGAGAGTTTACTTTTAGGCATGATGTTAGAGAGTCTCCCGGCGACCTTTCTGATTTTTATGTAAACTTTGGTCATAATGGAGATGTTATTAGTTATCTAGCTATAACCATTTAGGAGGGTAAACATGGAAGAAATAAAACCAGAGCAAGAGGTAAGTGTTGTTCAAGAGGATGCTGTCGCTGCTGATGCGACTGCTGCCCAGCCCAAGAAAGTGGCTGCAAAGAAGGGCAGTAAGAAAAAGGCTTCGGTCAAACGCAAAGCTACGACTGCAAAGGGCAAACGACGTAAGACCGCTACAAGACCCGCAGCACCGCCTCCCCCGCCATTAACCCTTGAAGAGTTGAAGGAGCAGGGCAGGGAAGCCAAGCAGGAACTCGTAAACGCCGTTGTTGAACCTGCGTTTGAAGCTGTTGGCTCTCTGTCACAGACCATCAGGGACACTATTGGTGGAG
>Ga0080013_1000923_pt1 | contig 40095 bp, 45 predicted proteins | sample ETNvirenome_6_85_FD_69236 | JGI IMG/M metagenome (GOLD analysis project Ga0080013, IMG submission 69236) | Marine viral communities from the Pacific Ocean - ETNP_6_85 (SPADES assembly) (version 2) | ecosystem: Environmental > Aquatic > Marine > Oceanic | place: Pacific Ocean | collected 2013-06-19 | reverse complement strand
GGGTGATATAGGCCACGGTGATGGTCCCTGAAGAATCTGCATATGCAAACAAACCAGCATTGTCAGAGTATGTGATGACATCCAACTGTTGGGCGCTCGTTGCTGCATTTGTTGCAAGATCCGTTGCAGAGGCAAAAGCCGTTGGATCAGTCCCGGAAAGGAGGGTGATTTTTACATTATTTGAACTGGTGTCAATGTAGACAATGGCCAACTGCTGGTTCAGTTCGATGCATCGCGGAAGGATCCCATTGGCAGAAATTGAAGTATTGTTCTGAAGAATTGCACCCGAAACTCCATCAATGACTGACGCCCGGACTCCGCCTTGAGTATCCTCCCAGGCTATGCAGTAAAGCCCCGCGCCATACGCAATATCTGGATTACTCTGCTCATATTCATTACGGATGATGTCATCAGAGGAGATATTAACCGAAAGACTGCCGCCTTTGTTGACCCATTCTTCCCTGCCGTTTACATAAGAATAGAGGTTTGAATCACTGAAAAGGAGAAGTTCATCCTGGAATTTACTGAGTGCATCCCCAGAGGAAATCGCGGAGGTGCTGCCTGAAACGGAAGAAGATAGTTTTGAGTAGCCTTTACGTTTTGTGATCGTTGAACCACTTGTGAAAACCCCGTTTTCCAACTCCGTGAGTGATGTGGGAAGGACCATTTTCTGGTCTGTTTTGGTGTCCAAACTCCCGCTTAGATCCAACGGGATGAAGGCTTTTTCTAGGGCCATTACTTTTTTGCAAGTTTAAGGTCAGGCTGTTCGTTTTCTTTTTCCTGCTCTAGCAACACTTCTTCCATACCAAGTAAACGGTGAAGTCTTGCTTCTAGTTGTGGAACTTTTGCCAGTTCGTTTTTAAACGATACGATCTCGTTTTGAACTTCTTCTAGTGTCATTCTGGCCTTTGTTAGTCGGATTACTCAGGATTCATCTTTGCTTCTTGTTCTGCTCGAAAAGTTGCCCAAGAAGTCTTAACTTCATCAGTCCACAATTCTTCTGCTCTGTCCTTAATCTCCTGAACTTCTCCAGAAACATCATCACCACACATTAATACTCTGCGGTGATATCCACCTGAGTCTTTTATCTCACGAATCTGGAGATGTTTGTATTCTCCAACTACTTCTATTCTATCTAATGTATTTGTCATTTTATGTTGTCTGGTATGCTATATTAAAAAACATTTCAAAGGTGTCATCAGTCTCACCATCATCAAAACCTATATAACCATTGTCAGCAATAAGATTAAAATATACAACAAAGTGACTGCTTCCTTCAACTGTTATTGGTGCAGGATTATACATTGCCGAATTTCCTGTTCTATATAAATAAACGGACCCTGTTGCATAACCTCCTGCATCGGTTAAGTCAGCAATTACCATTGGTAAACTAAACTTTACCATACCATTAGGACCAGATTCGCTAGTTGTTTGAACTTTACCTCTAGCAGTTACTAATGAACCAATTTTAATATAAGACTGTGTAAGATGACCTGAATCAACAATAAATGATCCGGTAGTCCCAGTTACTGTTATATCCCAAGTTCCTTCCTCATATCCAATTCCACCACCTGAACCAATTACTCCTGACCTTGCTCCCGGCAGGTCGATTATTCCACTCATAGTTTCTCCTATGTCCAGTCTTGGTCGATGTATGTACACAGAACATCAATATTTGCGGATGCTGCTGCCGAAACTACTAATTTTAAGTCTCCATCAAAAGAGAAACGATCATTCCAAACGAATGTTGCACTAGGACCTATATCTTGGTCATAAAGCATAAAAGTTGGGTTGTTACCACTTGAATCAGTAAGTTTTATTATAAGCTTCTCACCAGATGCACCATCCATTTCACAGAATATAATCGAAACTACTGTATATATATGAAGTGGAATTCCTGTAATTAATGCTTGATCTGTATTTGTTAGACCATCTATCCTTGAATATTTTAATCGTTCTGATCCTGAATTCACTGGGAATGCCATAATTCCTCCTAATATCCTAATGTAAGTGCTTGGTGCGTGCTGGATTGCATAAATGCTCCTTTTTGTTTAAGTTTCGTTGTGGTCAAAGTCTCTAAATCCTTGCCTGCAACAATTGCTTCAGAGGAATTAAAAGTTACAAATTTCATATAGCTTGTTCCTCCTTGATTAATATTCAAAGCATCAGCAAGATTGTCAGTTAAACTGATCTTGTTCAGAGTGGTGTTTCCTCCAAAATTAATATCTAGACCAACTGCTGCATCTGCAATGGAAATACTGTCGCAATCAATGTCTCCAACATTCGTTATATTTCCATCTCCAAAATCAACTGATGTTCCTGCGATGATGTAAAGAGATGAACCATCTGAATAAATGTACTCACCTCCTTTGTCATAAAAGTAGAGACGCCGGTCGTCTGCCATTCTGACAACCTCGGATCCGTCATACTGCTTAAAGATGATGTCTTTAGAGTCATTTCTGACATGAATTTCTAAATTTGAAGAATCTTGTTTTATTTGCCCGAATGTGTCAGAACCGTATAAAAAACCAAAAACGCCAGTACCAGAATCTAGAATGATATCTTGTGCAGCATTTAATGTTATTGACCCAGATCCTCCAGTTGCACCGATAGAGATTGCACCAGCAAAACTGGTTGCAGTCGATAGCAGAGTCCCGGTTTCATCTGGTACGGTCAGAGCAGCACTTGTCCCTGAGCCAAGGAATTTGAGGGTGACTTTGGCAAGTGACCCAGCAGCATCATATTTATAGAGATCGATATCACTGAACGACATTTTTGCAATACCGTCATAGTTCATGCCTGCGCTGGCGGATACATCAAATTTGAAGGCATACGAGTTGGAAGAAAACAGGACGACAGCCGTTGAGGACATTCCAGAAATCGAGCCTCCGGCAGTTTTCACGGCAGAACCATCCGTGATCTGAACTGCCGTTCCAGAATTATTCCGCCAGTACAGATTCCCGCTTGCCTGGTAGACTGAATAATTTGTTGAGGCTGCTGAAACGCTGGAGTCAAAGATGACGTTTTTCAGCTCGCTTGCAGAATTTTGGTTGAATTCCAAATCACCGTTGATATTGAACGAACTTGGAGTCAGTTGAACACCTTTGCCACTGGTATGATCATGGGTGTCAATCGAGGTCCAGTTCGTATTCGTCTCAGTCGCCCAGGTCGGCCCAGCCGTCGTTCCGACAGTGGGTTCATTCAGACTCATATTGGATGTTGTCATCTCAACTCCTAGAAAAAATAAATATCTGCTGTCGCCGTGGATCCAGCCTTGAGCAGGATATAAAGATCCTTGCTTGGGTTTGCAGTTGTTGATTCATAGATCACTGCATTTGCATTCACCTTGGTCACAATGAATCCTTCATATTCTCTTCCCAGGCCATGGTTCACTCTGGTGTCGGTTGTTGCTATGTCCTGGTCCTTCAATAAAATTCCATCTGATATCGGCAGCTGCAGCAGCGGATTCAGTGTCGTTTTGATATGGCTTTGCAGCCGATTGACCTCTGGATTCTCACTATAAAGCTGAGTGAAATTAACCCGGCTCATGACTTCATGGTGAAGGCTACACTGAGTGCAGCCGTTCCACTGGTAAAATCATAAAAAATCCGGACAAATCTTGCCGGGAGGTTATCGAGCTCCAGTAGGTTAGTCTCTGCAGCATTAATCGCAGCAGTTGCAGTCGTATTAACCCACTCAGATTCATCATTCGAAACCTGGATATATAATGTCCCCACGGGGCTTGTTCCTGCCGTGTTCACACAAGTGAACGAGCAACTGTTCATTCCTTCTGCATCGATGGTATCACCAGTAATATCGGCGTCCATTGTCACTGCTGAAACGTAAGTTTGGTTGTTTTTAAATGTATTAAACGGCATATGCCTCCTATGAATACCAGGTGTAAGATCCAGGATCGGTGTAATAGACCGCCATATCGGTAACCGTCGCCGGTTCGCCCAGGTCCCGATTATCTGAAACTGAAAGAATTCTGTTTTTGGTCCCCTCCTTCATCGTCATCAATGCTGAGGGATCGCCTTCCTCCTTAACCACGCAATCGATGGCCGAGGAACAAATAACGAAGGTGTCCCAGCCTGAATAGAAATCCAGCCGGGTTTCGATGTTTCCGAAGGTCGTCGGATCGCTCAAGCCGCTGCTGTCCAGATCCGTTGTGACGGTTGCTGCACCTACGGCAGAGATCGTCTGATCGACGTTGTAATTTGCAGCGTTGATGAAGCTGACGCCGGTGATCTTATCCCCAGCCGCAAAGCCATGGTTTGCACCAACGGTCCACATGGTCGTCGATCCGCGGGTAATCGCCGTGACGGTTTTCTCTAAGAATTTCTTCGGGCTGGGAATGTACCAGACCGTCAACGTGTCATTCGTCGAGGGGCTTGGAGTCAGTCTGAGAGATGACCCTTGGACGTGATACCGATACCGATAAGGCACCGAATATCGTGATCCAACATCTCGCTGGGGAAAGTTGTATCTGCGAAGCGGGAAGCTATCGCTCCCCATGTTCAGATCGACGCCGCGCAGCTTATAAAAGTCAGCTGGCAGATCATAGGTCTGAGTCCCGGAAACCAGAGTGACGGTGCTGGAATTCAGGAAATAATCCTCCGAGGTCGCATTCGTCACCAGAAGATCGTAGAGCTCCGCGTAGCCACGATTAATGTACTGGCGGAGCTCCTCGTCTGTTACGAACTGCGAATTCTCCTGGTCGGCACGCTGCCGCACCAGGGTCCTAAGATCACTGAGGGCGACATAGTCTGTCATGCCGTCCTCAGTAGCTCATTTGAATCCCATGGAATGCTTCCAGGATGGCCTGCGAATCACCGGAAGATAATGCTGCAGAGAGCTCTTCCGCCATCACATGCTGATCCTCAGAATAGTCCATTGGTCCTTCTTCTTCGATGACTTCCTCTTCTTCCATGTATCCCTCATCAGGGGGCATCCGCCCCCCTTTGGGTTCTTCCATGGATCCGATCGAGACCATCAAAGCATCGTCGAGTGATCCTTTCTTCATGTTCCTCCTATTTCGTCAATGAGGTATTCCTCATGAAAACTACGAAATGGACGATTGGACCAGTAAGATCCACCGGAGGCGTGCCGCCGATGTCTTCCAGGTCGTAATCATGAACAATGAATGAGGACGTTCCGACATTACTGATGTTCAGCACTATGTTGGATGCTGCATCAGAATCGAGTTCGAAATTAGTCATTACCGATAAGATCCCTGGATAGGTATCATCAAAGGTAACGGTCCATTTTCCAGTTCCCGACCGGGCAACTGTAAACCCTGTCCCGGTCGTTGTTGTTGGATCTGAAGACCCATTGCAAGTAAAACTACCAGCAAGGATTTTCAGCTCAGGCTGAAGAGACTGAGTGTCAAAAAAGATTCGATTGGCCATGTTTTCCTCCTATCAAGAAGGTAATGTCACAACACAATTCCAACCCGGTGCTCGACAACCCATTTGCAGATATGAATGGATTCTCACTTCAATACCATCCGCGGAATTCATTCTGAGGGTTCGATTCCCATCGAGTTGCGTCAGCTGAACTGCTGGGCCGATCGATGCCAAAACGAGACTCGGCATACTTAATATGTATGCCTTCCCAGGAGGACAATCCTTATCGGGAACTACTTTCATAGTTCCATGCGGAGCATACATCTCCATGGATCGATAGCCGCTGATGGAATCAGATTCCTTCACTTCACGCTGGACTTGCGCGTTCAAACTCTTTTCCAATTTCGTGAATTCTTCAAATGGAATCATCACGTAATCCGGGGATCCTCCCTCGCGAGCACAAAGGCTGGCTCCGGTGATCAGAGCTTCCACGATGGTATCCGAGGATCCATCATAGCGTTGTCCGCCTAACCTGGTTGGATCGACTGAACGGTCGACGCCGAAGAAAGAAGTGCTTCCAGGAGTCGTTGCGGGGATCCAGGCTTCCAGGCCTTTGACTGCCGTATCGTAGTCACCTTCGACATACAGATAGTCGCCGACGGCTCCGGAGTTGGCATTCCAGGCGGCGGATGCAGTGAGCTGGTCGGTTGATCCAGTTGTGTACTTGGATCGATCGACGGCTGCAATCTGGGTGTAACTGGAGCGAAGACCTCCACTGCTTCCAGTTTTAGTTGCATTCAGATCGAGACGCATTCCAACTTCAAAGTTGAAAACGGATTCCGGATTTACTAAATCACACGCCGTGGATCCGATTGTCGTCGTTGACGCAATCTGACCAATGGCTCCAGATCCATCCCGGTAGATATCGCGAGCGATCGCAGCACCTACGGATTTGATCGTGTTATTGATCTCGGTTGATGCAGCTGAGAGGAACGAAAATCGGTCCCCCTCCGACGCCGCTACGGCCTCACCTGAGAGGGTCGCGACCCCGTACTTGGTCGTCCTGGTTAAAAGAAAATCGTCAATGGAAGACGATGATGCATTGGTTTGTGCGGTGGCAAAAGTATTACTGATGCCTTGCGGATGCCCATAGATCAATGGGATCGGCATATTGCGACCTTTGAAGGATTCGTCTTTCGGTATCAATTCGAACAGTGGATGGGAATCATAGACCAGATCCTCAACCTTCTTATTCGTATAATACTGTTTTAAGACTGCATCCCACTTGGTCAAAGTGGTGGCTGCTGCCATGGAATAACTCCATAAAGGACGTTAATCCTCAGCCTATGTCCAATTGACTGCTGCTATTGCCGCTTCGAGCTGTTCGCGTTCAGTCATTGGTCCTCTTTTCGAGGTTTTAGACTTCGGACGTGAAACTTGGTTTCTTAACGTCCGCGATCGTGTCCTTTGCGGATTCTTAGAGGGGCTATCCTGGGGGGTACCATCGCCAGCCTCAATCTGGCTATAAAGCTTGCGGCCCTTCTCCGTAGAGACGACCGTCTGAAACAAATTCTCATAATACGCTTCTGCTTTGTCAAGCAATTCTTCCGGGTCCATCACGCGATTTTCTTCGTTCATACTTATTTGCTGCATCTGTAGGATCATAGGTACAGATTCGGCCCATTTTGCGCGTATTAAACTATAATTTTCATCAGTATCAACTATGTCTTTTATTGCACCAACATACTTATCCATCTTCTCTTTCTTCATATACTGATCGAGCTGATCGAGCTTCTGCTGGACTTCCGGTGCTGCTTGCTGCTCGGCTTGAGGAGCCAGTTTCCCATCCTTGAAAACCTGGTCGGTTGCACGGTTATAATCCCAGCCGACCTTCTCCAAAGCTCCAAGCATATCCCCGGATGATGATGCCTCCTGAGCCTCCTTGAAAGGTCTCAGGGCTTCACGTTCGCTATGGAGTTCCCGCTGCTGCTTCTGCAGATCACGCTCCTTCTGCTTCATCCGTGCAAAGTTCCTTGAGACCCTGGTCTCCGTTTCAGGCTCTTCTGCTGCTTCTACTTCAGGTTCCTCGGCTGCATATTCTTCTTCTGATACTTCAACTTCTTCAACCTGGTCTGCATCCTCTCCAGGAACATTTGCTTCAACCCATTGCTGAATCTGGGCGTCTTCTATGATCTCATTTTGAGATAATTCTTCTGCCATTATACGGGTAGGGGTTCAGGGGTTTCAGTTGGGACCGGAGGGAGGCCTGCCGGGATTCCCATCGGCGGTCCTTCAGGTCCTGGTGCCGGTGCCGGTGCTCCAAGTGCTGCCATCATATCAGCTGGGGGCCCCGCGGGGGCCTCGGTCGGAGGTACTCCTTCAGGAGTTAGCTGATCGCCTGCTATAAGGTCCTGACAGTCTGCAATGAAATCGTTCATCATGTTTAATTTCTCAGTCTCAAGACCATCCTGCTGACCTTCGAGGAAGGCCTGCGCCATCCGCTCCGATGCAAACTCGAGATTCATCACCGGTTCTGGTTGATGGTATCTTCCGAATTCGGTGATCTCGGAGATCCTCCATTCCATGTCACGCTCAAAGGTTCTGTATAATCCGGTCAGGGCTTCCATATCCGGGAATTCAAGCAGCCTCACAATATGCGAAGGATCCGTGATCACTCCGGTATTGATGAGCTCAGTGACTGCAGAGAGACGTCCTGCAGGAGTGCTTGGTAAGAGACTCACCGGATAAGGCTGCAGGGTGAAGTCTTCCTCTGCCATATTCAGATCCTTGAAATCAAGCTTGAATAAGGCATTGTCCTTGATGCCTTTGACCGGCCACTTTCCAAACTCCTGAACAATCTCCTGACCCAGGTCCATACACCACTCTGCAACCTCCATGAAGGCTGCTTCATACTTCTGACCCTGGTACATGAAACGCTCGGATTCGATATCGTGGAAGGTTCTCAATGCTGCTCCGCTCTCCAGGCCTGCAGGCTTCTTCCCAGTTGCACTCATCTCGGAAAGACCACTCTGCTGGTATGCGAGCTGGTACAGCCGATCGAGATGGGCATAGACCTCCGGGTGCATGGCCGTAGGAGTGTACGACGTCGGAGGATTTCCCACATAATTGACTATGGACCCAACCTGGTTCCGTAGTGCCGTATCAACTACGCGGGAACCTGCCTGGACGAAGATCCAGGGCACCGATAAAAGATGCATGGCCTGCTGGATCCTCAAGGCAAGTTTGTTGATTTCGAACTGAATATTCTTGAGCTGCTCGGCCAGTGAGATTCCAGTGAACCCGACCCCGGCTTCTCCCCATCGAAGGAAGACGAATGGGAATCGATCATAATCCCAGCTTTCTGCATCGAGCTGCAGCCCGTCCATGGTCATGCAGTGGAGTCCATCATCTGCATCATCGATCGACGGCAGATGCCAGCTCTCCACAACCTGGATCATATCTGCATCTGCTCCCTGGCGGCTTTTGTATTCTTCTGAATGAACTGCATAGTATTCAATCTCATCAGCCTTCTCCGGATACATCTGAATCAGGGATTCCATTGGAATCTGTTTGATCTGATGAAGGGCAGGAGGTTTGTCGAACATCGCTGCATTCAGATCCCAGTAAAGCTCCGAAGGAAAGACACGCTCCGCCCAGATCTCAGAGCCATTGCGTCCGATCTTCAATGCTCCAATGTCGAAGACCAGAGAATCCTGGAAGACCCTGGTCATGTGGTCATAGATCTTTGCATTATGGAAAACCCCTTCCATCAGATCAGTCAAACGAAGGGCGCGTTGTCTGAGGTTGTAATCTCCACGCTTCGTTAAATACATGGGCCGAGGTCGGGATTTTCCAATCCTGGAAACCAAGGTATCGACGCAAGATCCGATCACGTTCAAGCGCATCCTGTAATCCTCTCCGAAAGGCTGTGCCCCTCGGGCTGAAGGGTCATAACGATCAAGGGCCTCATAGTCTCTGCCGGTGTACATCCGGAGCATATCCATGTTCAGATTGTACCGGTACGAATGGTCCTGGATCATCTTGTTCACGGTATCGGTGACCGCGTTTGCGAGATCCTCACCTTCAGGTTCCTGCCACCAGAATTTACTCATACTCGCCTCGATTCATAAAAGTTGCGGAGCTCTGAATCTGAGAGCTCAGGTTTCTGCTCATCCATCATTTTCATGACAGGATCCATTTGTGCTGCATTGTAGAAATCAATCTCGAGGTCGAGGCCTTTGAACCGGGCAACGCCTTTGTCAGAAAGATACAACACCAGGTCTTTCACCTGGTCGGGTTTTATATTATTGAACATAGGCTGCTCGGGCTGCGGCGCGGGATGTTAGATCTTGATCATAATCCTCCTGCTGGGCTGCTTTGGTTCCAGCATAGACCGGAGGAAGGGCGACGTAGTAAGGAAGACCATCTTTGGCTGCTTTCTTCAGCTTAGGTGTTAGCTCCCAGGTCCATTGCTGCTCGGGGTATCTATTTCGTTCCCAGAATGTTTTAGAGGCAGAAGGACGTTCTTTAAGAAAAGGCTCGAGTTGCTTCTCAAATGCAGCCGTCGCTGCTTCCAGAGTATCAATTTTCTCTTTATAAACATTAATGGCATGTTTTGCATTTTCGATATTACCCGCATAACCTTTTGAAATGGCGTGTTCCTTTTCTGCTATTACTTGCTTATACCATTTTATTTTCCCAGCGTTTTCTTCCATCCGACTTAATGCTCGTTGAATCTGCGGGTTCTCGATCACGTTCGTCTTTTTAACCGTCCCGCCATATTTATCTGCAAGGGACCTCGCCTGGTTCAGCATCAACTTGTCATAGAATTTCTGATGGCCTTTGTCCTGGATCTCTAGAATTCTTACACCAGGAACATCATCAGCAGTGATAGTTTGATTTGGAGGGTGATATGTTGGATCTAATTTAATACCTTCGGAAAATCTAGAAGAGCTGACTTGAGGAACAACTGGTTTTCCCATAAGTGCTGCAGCTGCGTTCTCACCAATGAATCCTGGAAGATCCTCGACCTCAACGTCTTCAATCACCAAAAAATCATCCATACCTCCCGAAGCCATCGTAACATCCTCCCCTTGAAGGGTTTTCAGTTCCGGATTGTAGGTAATCCTCTCTGGAAACGCTTCTTTTCCATACCTTTTCGTCTGCTGCTTCGGAGTGGTCCAGGCGATCGAATCGTATCCATTGTCAGTCGCCCAACGGACTAGACGCTTCAGGCCCAGTGCGGTCCAGGTATTCGTATCCATCACGAAGGGACCAGGAGCTAATTTCTGCAGTCGTAATTTTTCAATCTCAAGGACACGCCTATTTACATCAGACTGTTCAGACAATAAAGCTCCATATTCTGCCTCATCTGTGCCCCCTACATCTGGTCTGCCCCGCCTCCGCAAGGTCGCCTGAATCTCATCATATCTTTGTTTGAGTCTCTCAAGCTCCTTCGAATCGGGTGCAAATCCATGCTTCGTACCGGCCTGGCCTACATCACTCTGGAGCTCCTCAACGAACAGGACCTTCCTTCCTTGATCATCGACCCGTTCATTGAAACGAATATGCATGAGGACATTGTCTTCATCATAGTGACCTACTGCATCCCCTCGCCAGCGTGCTGGGGGTACAATCTCAAAGCTGATCCTTCTTATTTGATCCCGGACGTCGCTTAATTTTTGGACATAACGATCTAAATCTGCTGCACGATTGTAAGGTTCTACTGTCTCCCAAGCACTAAATTCTTCCCATTTCAGCTCCGTATTTCCTGTTTCTTCCATCCATCGATCCCTGAGCATGTCCTTCTCGTTATCGATCTGAAATTTCAACAAATCTTCCTGTTCCTTGAGACTTGTAAGATCAAGGCTTTCTATAGGCGGATGGAACTGACTTTCCGGAAGAGTCAAAACCAGCTCACGGTAGTTCTTCCCGCCGGGGATCCGGACCTTGGACTCATCTCCATGCGCCCAGCTCCGCATATACTGATCGGCCAGGGGTTCCTTGCCTCCTGGTTCTCCATAAATCACTTCCTGGATCTGGATCTGGTTTGTCTCCATGAATTCCTGGAGCTCCTGTTTGGTGACCGGATTTTTCCCCTTGGTTTGCAACCATTCTCCGAGACCGGTGAAATCGAGCTCCTCTTTCGGGACTCCTGCGCCTTTGAGCTTATTGAGCCAGACCTTCGGTTTCAGGGATTCATCTTTGGTATTGACGATCACTTTCATCGCTGGTGACGTGAACCCTATACCAGACTGAGTTCCTGCCAAGGCCTCCCTGGCCATCGACTCACCATACATCCGCTGCATGAGCTTTTCCTGCTTGCCTGGTTTGACAAACGGAACGACTCCTTTTTCTTCGATCTGCCAGGGGGCCTTCGGGCTTCCTTTGGGGAAACGTCCTTCTGCCTCTAACACATTCTGGGCTTGAAGGGCTGCTGCATCATCATATTCATCACGGAGCACGGCGTTTCGTTCTGCATCATCCGGGAGGTACACCGTCCAGCCGGGGCGGTCGATGACTTCAGTCGAGTCTGGATCATAGTGCATGAAGACAACGTCGGGCTCACCCTGGTTCCAGTACTGGAAAGTATTCTTGTCCCAATCTTGTGGGGCATATTCATCATTCCAAACCGTCCGGGACGATACCCGAAAGCCTGCTCTGGAATAAAGCTGAGGTAATACCGTATCGAAGGCGTCCATCTTCCTGCCGCCTTCCTGGACCGCCAGCATCAGATTCGTGATCGTCGTTGCATTACGACCAGATCGTGGATTATTGAAGCCGGAGACGATGTCATCTCCTTTAAGGGCAAACCCTCCCAGACCATCCTTGGTCAGGAAAAGACGCATTCCTTCATATTCTTCTTGATCGTATACATGGACGGCAGCACCAAAACGGTTCTCCGCTTTCATGGTGCTGATAGCATCTCGAAAACGTGCTCCTGCCTCCGGGGATTGGGGAAGCTCGTACCAGTCGGGGGTATCTATGCCCAGAGAATTAAGACGTCTCTGGTCTTCAGGGGAGAGATTGTACCGGGTTACCTTACCCAGGCCTTTTAAGCCTGAGCCAGGATTTCTCGAACTAACTCCGGTGAAAGGCCGCTTGAGTTTACCATCTCCTGTTCGATCCACGTTAATGGAGCGTCGGATTTTTTCCCGGATTTTTTTGATGACACGGATTTTGTCGGTTTCTCGGAACTGGGATTCGAGTCCGCCAAGAGCTCGCCCAAAAGCGGCTTCTCGCCCTCGGTAAGATGGTAGATCCCCAATTTCTGCTTCTGACTGAAATGGGGTGATGCTGCTGAGTCGTTCTTCATACTTCGTACCTTTAAGAATGTTTGAGTACTTAGGATCACTCATAAGACTAGCAAAGTCAACAACTTCCGCTATGTCCTCTGCAGTGATATCCTTCGAGAGTTCCTGCATCGATTTCTGAGTACCCGGACCTTTGCGACGCTTCTCATAGATCGCCTTCACATAACTCCAAACCGTTTCCTGGACCTCTGCGGCAGTCCATTTCTGGCCGGTCTTCTTCTCCAGGAAAGCAGCTGCTCGACGGGTTGCAGCATTACTCAATAAATAACCAGGACCCTTCGCGCCTTTGCCTTCGGTTGCTACAGTCGTCCTGCCTCCGAAAATATCCTGCATGACGTTATACGCACGGCCCATCCAGGTATCATTCGTCACTTCATCATATCCCTCGAGGAGATTCTTCATGAAGCTGTTTGCCTTCGGACCGGAAAGTACGATCTCAGTTGGTTCCTCCGCCTTGAGGGCTGTTATGGAATTGTTCACCCAGGCATCCATCACTGATTCCTCGGTGCCCTTTCCAACAACGCTTTGACCCATGATTTTTTTAATCGCTGCATCCTCAGTCGGTCTCCCGGCAGCATCCCAGTTCTTCCAGATCCTCAGTGCATTCTCCATATTCATCTCAACCGACGTCTGAGGACTCGTGGCTGCCAATAATCCAATGAATCTTTCGGTATCTTCGCCAAACACGTTCCGGAGCTGCTGCGCCGAGTGCTTATACCATCCTTTTTTATGCCTCCCGGCATAGGCCAATGCACCAATTTCCTCCTGACCGAGTCTCGGCACCGCTTCTTTTCCATGAGTGATCGTGATCGGCTTGCCGGTTCTGGTCTTACCGGTCTTGATCATCTCCTCCATTGCCAGAATCGTCTCTGGAGTCATGGATTTGAGCTCGTCCTCAGTCAAATACATCCTCAGAGTCGATAATGCGTCTGATTCCATCAACTGCTTCTGCAATTCACGCGGCAATTGCGTCTTTTTGCCTCCATAGGTCCGCAATGCAAGCGTTTCCGGAGGTTGACGCCACCCGGTCTTCGTATCTGCTGCAACCAGACCGGTTTTTTTCAGAATTTCGTCTTCTGGGGCACCTTTTTCGAGTAATTTGTCTGCGCGGGAGATCCTTTTGGACATAGGAAGTGCCAAGGCACCTACTCCAAACATGGCAGATGCTGCTTTCAACCATGGAAGATCACCGGCAAGGAAGGATCCGCCGATGAATTCTGCACTCGAGGGATCGCCGCCTAGTTTTTCATGAATCCAAGGTGAGGAACCGGGAATCAGCTCTGGAACAAACTCTTTGTCTTTCCTCAGAGGCTGCTGGGAGGGCACATGGGGGCGGGTCCGTTTAAACTTCGAGGCATAAGGTTCTTTTCCAGTTCCATAATACGCACCCATGGCTGCAAGCTCCGCAATATCCATTGGAGTTCCTGCCATCGTCGAAGGAATCGCACGGAACGTCTCTCCGACGCCTTCCTGGTAGATCTCTTCTCTGGTTTTTTTACGTTTTGCCATCAGTATCCTCCCATCACCGGATCATTCCCCTGAGTTTCCCACCAAGGCACGTCTTGATCTCCCACCAATGCCAATGCACTCTCCTCCATACGCTTCTCCTCAGCCTTGAACCATTCTGGAGAATTGAACTTGATTGCATCTGCTTCCGGGGTATGGAGGTAGCCCAGGCTTTCACGCCACACATAAAGCATCGCGTCTGCTGCATGATTCTCGCAGTCTGATCTCTCCACAAACTTACCCTTCTGACGCTCCATCGGATCCCACTCCAGGAGTTCCAGTTCATCAACCAAACATCGCGTGTCCGGATTATCATGGATGAGAAACTTGCCCTTCTTGAAATCGGAGTTGAGGAGTTCGATATGGTCATGCTTCTTGGTTTTTTCTGCAGGGGTTATGCTCAGTGAATACCTCTTGTTGATCTCTTCGATGATCATTTTGCCGAGGGCTCCTGTATCTGCACACATACGATCAAAACTGTATTCAGAGTCCAGCTGCTGCACCTTCCGCGCAATGTCATCAGACGTATACCCAACATGCTTTTCTGCATGGATCACATAGGTCTCTGCTACATCTTCAGACCACGCGACCACAACAAACGCCGTTGAGTCCACAAACCCCAAATCAATTCCGAGGGCGGTCTGCCAGGTCTCATCGGGAAGTTCTTCGACCAGATTCCTCTTTCTGGAAAATCGATATACCAACGTGTTCTCATCCCTCGTCCATTCGCCTAAGTACTCTCGACGGTACGTCGGATTCTCATCAGTCCAGCCATTCTCCTCAATCGCTCGGTCCAGCCATGCCTTAGCTCCTGGAAGATGCGGGTTCTCCATGAGGGTCCAGTAATGGCTTTCGAATGGAGATCGCTTGAGTTGGTCTGCGTCGTAGAAATAACCCGAGCAAGTAGCAGACGGCGTTCCACACAACCACAACTCTCCATCATGGTCCAGGAGAGCCGCTTCGAGGACGTCGTTGACAAGAGTCTCAAGAATCGAAGTTTTGATACTTTGTGCTTCATCGATGATCACCCTCGAATAAGCAGGCCCCCGAAACTTGTCTACTTCTCCAGGATCCTGACAACCTCCCAAAATGATCTGAGATCCATTCGGCAGTTTCACTGTCAACTGATTCTCTAAAAACTCCATCCCCATCGCCCATTGACGCTCCAGTTCCCTCAGTGTGCTCCATAAAATCCGTCTCGCATTCTTGATACTCAAAGTGATGTAAGGCACCAAAATCCCAGGCTTCCGCACCGCTGCATCAATCAACCCGATTGCACTCAGATGAGTCTTTCCTGCACGACGCGAACACCTCGCAACACGCTTCTTGGTGTCACTCTGGAAAAACTCCAACTGCTTCGGATGTAAACTCCCAATCATCTGATCAAGAATAAACTCCAGCTGCTGCTGCTGATCCTTACGTGCCCTTATTCGACTTACGGCCTCTTCCGCGAGAGCCCTTTGCTCCTTGCTCCACTGAAGATCCGCTCGCCTTGCTCTTTTTTTCGGTTGCCCGGCCATCCATTTCCTTTGCCATCCGCGCAGCCTCCGCCGTCTCATAACACGCGACGTTCCCCACGGGGATCACTTTAAGCACCGTCTTCTTACCATCATTGATCGAAACCGTGACAGAACCATCATCCTCCATCTCCAGCTTCGTATGAATATCATCCTTCAATCTCACTGCTACTCCATGCAACGGGACCTGGACGCCTTTGATCAAATCAATATTTTCAAGTTTCATAGCATCATCCGATAAGGGTTCCATCTCCATTTCACATTCGGCCACGCCTTGAACAGACTCTCCGTTCGATGACTCACAATGACCGGGTGATCTTTGATCTGAGCCCAGCATCCATTGCAACGCTCAAATGCCTCCTCCATCAACCTGGTTCCAATACCCATCCTCCGAAACGCTCCCTTCACATAAACGAAGTGCAACACCGGGCTACGATCGATTTCAAAAAAACCATCATTGTCTGAAACTGGGATGCCAGTATGAAACGCGACATAGCCCCAGATCACGTCAGGATCGTCAGGGTCACATGCGACTAAAAGCGTACATTTCGTTAGGATTTTTTTGAGGATTATGTCGTGGTAGTAAAGGGATAGGGAGGGGGGTATGGGGGTCCTGGCTACCCCACGTCGACCGACCTGAGCAGCCCAGATGGGATCCCTGGCGACGGCGCGGTTCCAACTGTCCAAGACGAACCCGGTTTCCCGGCCTTCTAGCTCCAAAGGTCTGATCAAGAGCCCCGGTCCCTGGTTAATTACCAGCGACCCTATCGCAGGATCCGTTGCTATTGCTGGGCTCGCGGAGGTCATGACCTATGGGTTCGTGTTTGGGTCCGTGTCCTGCTCCAAAAAACCTCCAAGAGCGTTGGTCATGGCAGGATCCTGGCGAATCTCATCGAGCAGCTGCGAGTCACTGAGCCTGCCGAGGTTGACGTTGACCAGCGGCTGCTGCCGCTCGGACCAGCTCTCGGGGCTGAGGTTCTTGAGGGCAAAAATCTGGGCCTGGACGCTGGACTTGGAGGACTCCAGGAGGGAGGAACTCAGTGCCCCAATCGTCTTTGCGCGTCCGCGCGAAATTGCTTCTTGGATTTCTGGATGGTCCTGTTTCTTGGTGCTCAGGGTTTGAGCAGCCACTCCAAGGATTGCTGAGATCTGTTCCTGGGTGAGACCAAGACCGGCATGGTGTTCGATCTTATTCAGCACGGCCTTATTGATCTTGAACTCTTGTCCTTCCATCGCATCCATGTGATGACTGAGTGAGCATTTAGTTCAATATCCGAGAATGAATCTCGAAAGTCAAATATTAATTTACACCAGCGAGAAAATCTTCGAGTTGAGTTTCAGTGAAGAGATATTCTTTGCCTGGTTTCGAGTGTTTAATTTTTGATCGTCTGCAGTAGTCTCTGAGTGTTCGAGCAGTGAGTGGATAACCTCGAAGGGCGAGGTGTTGAACTGCATCTGGGATCTTGAAGTATTTTTGATTCATGGTGTTTCATTGGAGAAGAGTTCGACGGCTTCAGTGTAGTGGAGACCCAGCCGCCATGAGTCTTTGATATCCTGTACTTTGATATCTGGGCATCCATCTTTGACATAGAGTTTGTAGAGGGAATATGTTTTACATCCTCGATCAAACCCAGATTCATTATGCGCGTCCGCGCTTTTTATATTTTCTTTTTTATCTTTATTTACTTTATTACCTTTATTCTGTTGTGGCGATCTGTTGGTCACCTGTTGGCGATCTGTAGGCGATCTGTTGGCGATCTGTTGGTCAGATACTTGGTCACGGATTTTTCCCCAATCCTGCCAATCGTTGTAATTAGTGACCTTGATAAGGCTTCCCGCTTTGCTAGTTTCTTGGCTAATCATATGGCAGCTTTCAAGCACCTTACGTGACGTTCTGATGGTCGATCTCGTGCAGCCTAATTTGACGATTTCTTTCGCTACTGAAGTGATAAATGTTCCTCTTAGAAGCATATATTCACCTCCCTTCCAATAGACTTCATGATCCTTCCAGGCTGCTTCTTCGAGGCAATGAATCCAATAGTTCCAGACCAGCATATTTGATCTCAGGTGATGGTTTATCGATTCCCGGTGATACAGGATCCAGCCTTCCGATGGCGTCTTCTTCATATCAAATCCATGACTTTATCTTCATCAGTCCATTCATGATCACACTTGTGACCGCGTGGAAGCAGGCAATATTTCTTTTTCTGAACTTCCCAGCAATTCGGCCACTGCTTTGTCTTTTTATATCTCCGATACCAGGAGCTCATGCCACCAAGGATCTCATCCGATACTTTACATCTGAAGATCCGGTCTCCAATGGTGACCTTGATGGTCCCTCGCAGCGGAGATATCTTGCCCTTCATGCCTCCTCCGGTTCCAGGAATGCCAGTGTTCCACGGTCGGTTCCCCTTCTCGAAGGCATGTCTTCCTTTCAGATTCCTGCAGTTCTCCCGGTTCAGGCATCCGCATGACTTGGTGCCACCTTTCTCGATCCGGACGTTCTTCCCGCGGATTGATTTGATGGTGCCGCATCGGCAGCGGAACCAGTAATACCGGACACGGTATTTTTTGAACCGCAATGGATCCAACCGTAATGGAGTGAGCCTGGTGCCTGGTACTTCGACGCCAAACGTAAATATCATTTGTTGTGTTTCCTTGTCTTGATTCGCCGGGTCAAGCCGGTCCTCGCGTCGCCCCGTCTTGCCGGGCCTTGAGAGCTGTTTAAATCTTTTTGTTCCGTGCATTGTCACGCCTCACAGTGACTTGTCATGGCCCGCGGAGTCATGGCGCGCTGGGCCCCGCCCTGCCCTGAGAGCTGTTTAAATTCGTTTGTTCCTTGCCTAGATCCGCCTTGCCTTGCCTCGTCGAGCCCCGTCATGCATCGCTGAGATTCGCCTTTCCTCGCTCCGCATCACCGAGTCCAGCCGGGCCCCGGCCCGCCCTGGTTGAAAATCTTTTGGTTCCTTGCCTTGCTTTGCCCAGGGAAGACCTGCCCCGTCTTGGCTGGTCAGGCTACGCCCGGATTCGCATCGCCACACATAGTCAGGCCTCGCCAAGTCATGAGTCTTAATTCTTTGGGTTCCTTGCTTTGCCTTGACAGGCGTAGCCAAGCAGCGTCGCGCTCTGCCAAGCCTCGTCATGTCATGAGTTTTAAATCTTTTGGTTCCTTGTCATGCATTGCCCCGCCGTGTGGAGCCTAGCATCGTCGCGCTTCGCCAGGCCACGCCACGCGATGCATCGACCGGCCTAGCCCGGGCTTGGTAATTTCCTCCTTTCATCACGAAGCAGAACCCGGAGGCCTGCGACTCGGGCCATCGTATCCGCATGGACCTGCCGTTCCCGGACGTCTAGCTGGTCCAGGGATGTATTCACCAATCGGGAGACAGCCTTCCTCATATTCTTCTGGAGTTTGGTATGCAGTGCTTTCTCTGCATATTCTGCCTGCTCTTGAGATGGAAGAATCCGGTATCCGATTCCCCAGACTGAGATGAGGCAGATCTTTTTTTCCTGAAGGAGAAATTCTTTGAGCTGTTCCATGTTCGCCATGTATGCGAGTTGGATCGTATCGAACTGATGCTTCGGCATAATATCCGTAGGCTGCTCGAGCCCGAGGTTCTCAAAGAACCAGGCGTGTTCGATTATGTCATTTGCATTGAATTCTTCTTCGAGGAACAGTTTTGCAGCCTCTCTCCATGCCGGGAAAAGCTGCATCATTTCATCATTTTCATTCATAATTTCCTTGCTTTGTCGCGTCCCGCAGTGATGAGCCCCGCCCCGCCAGGCAGCGTCTGGCATCGCCCAGAGATGCCGCGACTTGGACTTTAGTTAATTCGTTTATTCCTTGCGTTGCGATGCCGCGTCTTGCCGCGGCTCGCGAAGTCATGCAGTGCTGCGCCAGACCCGGACATGACATGCCTCGTTAATTAACTATTTCAAAGCGTCCATACCTCGGACGGTAATCACAAATACCGACAAAATCCCCGGCCTGCTTCACGTAGCCGAGAATGTCATTCATATTGAGTAGCTCCTCACTTGCGACGACGGTGAAGGAAATACTCCACTCATGGAAAATCGGACGGCAGCGCATGATCCGTTTCTTCTGAAGAACAACCGATCTTATGTCAGTGAACTTATCACGCTGGTTCCACATGCCTTCGATATCCCGAGGACCGGAATATTCGAGTTTGACTTTCTGCTCGAGGATCTGGAGTCCACGCTGAATGTTTCGACCCATGCGGACGAACTTCGCACCATCACGGATCATAGCTTCGACGTTTTCACCAGGGATGACCGGGCCTTCTCCATTCATGTAGAGGTGCCCTTCCCATTCGAGACGTGCGATCTGTTCGAGATCGTCGTCTGTTTTCTTTCGCTTGCCGGTCAGTTCCTTGATCTGTTTCGACAAGGGATCGATCGGATTTGCAAGACGCTCAGATGCCATCAGCAGTGGCGTCGTACCTACTATTTTTATTGTTTCTTTAATCATAGTGCTTCTCGTTTTTGGAGCTCAGGGAGGGCCCTCAGTGAATCACGGCACTGGATGCTGACCCTTAGCAGGGGTTCATGAGACGGGGCCATGTTTTGCGAGAGGATCGCAGGGAGAGGCCCGACCTGGTTTGCCCTGAGCTGTTTATTTATTCGTGGTCCTCTAGTTGTTTGGTGTTATGCAGCCAGCTGACGTGCTTGGCTTTAACTTCAGTACGATATTTCTTCTCATGGGAGATGGGGTCTTCCCAATCCCGGGTTTGAAGGGATCCTTCGATATAGACCAACGTCCCGGCTTTGCAGTACTCCATCATCAAATCTGCAGTGCGGTCGAAGACATGGCAGTCATGCCACTCCGTTTTCTCATGACGTTCCCCTTGTTTGTCAGTCCATTTGTCAGTCGTCGCGACTGAGAAATTACAGACTGAAGTTCCGGTTTGTTGCGTGTATCGGATTTCAGGATCCTTACCCAGGTTCCCGATCAGCATCACCTTATTCAGACTCGGCATCGATGCCTTCCCAAAAGCCTTTGACGGCCTTGTCAATTTTTCTCTGAGGGATGGTTTCATCATCTTCTCGGAAAGAAGGGATGTATTCGTCGCTTCCTTTATAATCAAGATCGCAGCCGTCAGGCCCGATCAGATCCATTGGATTAGGCATTCATTTCCTTTCGTTGCTTTGCAATTAAGTCCTCGAGGTACTGCCGTGCAGCATCATCGATTCCTTTTTCGTTTTGAACTCTGACTGCCAATCCTTCCAGGGATTCTGCAGTCTTCTGCCGGGGGATCTGGGAGCTAAGGATCTTCGAGATCCCATCCGGTTCATAATCAGCAGGCGGGTCCGCTGCTGGGGGAGGGACTACTTCTAGAGGAACAGTCTTGTCATCGAAGGCCTTGTTTGCAGCCATCTCTTTTTCCCATTCCTTGGCCTGCTCGGATGGTTTCTTCCGAGGTGTTTTTGGTTTGGATTCCTTCGGTTTGTCATTCTGTTTTTGACCACGCTGCATGGAGCTCTCGGCGTCGTCATCGTCACCTGGTGCCAACCCGGCGAGCGATTGGAAACAATACCTCCGGGCATAGGTCAGCGCGGATCCACGTCCCTGGGCGGTCTGCTCCTTGATCTGCATCTTGTACCTGAACGCAATCCACTCTCCCGATTCATGAGTCATGAGATTGAGCAGCTGGTCATCCGTCGGCATCTGGATCACTGAGATCCCATGCTTGGCAAAGACCGGGATCCCGACTTCAAGAGACGCGTCCAGAGTTGAATACTTGGATCGAAAATGCGGATTGGTTGCATCTTTGACAACCATGATGGGCATCTCTTTCTTGGCATTTGCCCAGGCCTTGAAGATGTTTTTGTGCTCATCAGACCAGGCCATGTCCTTGAAGGGCACGTTGTTATATATGACTTTGGTTTCAGGCTCGGTTTCCTTGTATTTCAATAGGTAACCATTTTGGGGTTCATTCATTGGTTGTCCTTAATGTTCATAGGATTCATCCATTCCCATGCCCGCCGAGGCAAGGGCTTCCTCATCATCGAGGTAGTTGTCAGGGCCGACCGGCTCTTCGGCCTCGGCCATGGTTAGTGCTTCTTCATCTTCAATGCAGTTCTCACATGAAATCCTGCCGTCCCGGTCTTTCCAATCGAGCTCTTCCTTTGCATTGAAATATCGATCGCAGTCGTTGCATCTAAGCCAGCTCAAAGTTTTCCTTTCTTATATTCATTAATCGCTTCATGGCCCAAACCGTATAGCCGGTCTAGGACCTTCATTCTTACTTGGAGGATTGCAGCAGCTGCATCCTCCACCGACCTAACGAGATAATAATTCTTAACGCGTTTCTCGAATTCCTTCTGCGAATCCTGCTGTTTCCCTTTCCCTGCTTTGACTTCCAGCCAACATGAAACCGGGATTCCCCAGACCATCAGCTGCACATATATGTCAGCAATGCCTTTCTCCGCCGCCGGTCGATATTTCCCCGGCTGTCCATGGATTGGGATTCCAATGACGTTCATGCGGAACATCGAGACGCCTTCGGTGTATGCGCCCCATTGAAGAATCGCCTTCTGGATCCCGGCTTCAGTTTCCTTGAGGGCCATATCGAGCTTCCATCTTTGCAACGAAATCATCCCGGCGTTTCTGGACCGCCTGGATGGCGTCCGTTTTTTCCAGCTCCGGGCCGATGAGTTTATTGAAATGAGCGAGGGTTAATTTGAGGTCGAGCATCTCCCTGGTGTTCTCTTCCAGAGCTCGGATAATTTTTTTTTCGTTTTTCTCCATTTATTTATATAAAGGTATTGACATTCACGAACATAAACGAATATAATGAGTATAAATAAAGATTATTGAGTAACTATTGATCATTTGATAACACTTAACTAACCCCAAAATCAAGGAAAAAAATGAGAACGAAATCAAATTTCATTAAGAAATGGGCTAAATCTGGCGGGAACCGACGCGGCGAAAATCATATTTTAAAGCCTCGCGACAAACGAAAGTATACCCTTAAAGATATTCCTAATCTGCAGGCTGACCAGGTTAACGTAATCGGGATCATTGGCAGCCAGGATGCTGGTCAGAGAAAAACTATCTGCACCGTCGCCGAGCTCGAGCAGCAGGAACAGCCTTACATTTGGCTTCAGCAGCAGATTGAAAAGCTTGAAGCATATGGAACTGCACCAGTTTCAAAACGTGCTGGAGCTCCGATCGATGCCTTCAGTCTCCCTCTTTCAAATCTAATCCGACGTTTCAAAACCGATCACGTCTCGAAACTGAGATCAGCGAAAGATTATGAATACGCACTCGGCCTTTGGGATAAAGAGATCGGGCATCTCCCGGTTGACCAGGTTCATGCCACTCATATTGAGAAGTTCAAAAATGATCTGCTTAACCGCGCTCCTTCAGTCGGCACCTCCGGAAACAAAAAGCTGACTAACAAGAGCGTCAGAAATTATCTCTCGATCTTGAGTTCAGCTTTTAACTTCGGTCAGAAACTTGGCGTCGAGCTGGTCAAACCTGGGAACAATCCGGTCAAGCTGATTGATTGGCCTGAGATCAAAGGCGAGCATGACAATAAGAGATCTGAGGTTCTGCTTCGCGGATCCGATGAGCTTGCAGCCCTGGTCGAGCAGCTGAACCTTTCAGAATCACGCGACCTGAAAGACTTCGTATTATTCTGCTTGATCACCGGCGTTCGTCAGTCGGAAGCATACGGACTGACCTGGGCGAATGTAGATCTCGAACACGGCTACGTTCACCTCAACCAGGCTCTTCGCAGAAACGTCGTCGAGGGCGTCGACAAAGATGGGAATTTCATCTACGTCAAAAATGAAAACGGCGGCAAGCGGATCATCACCAAGGGCCTCAAGAATAATTCCGATAAACGGGTCATCCACTTGGATCAGTTCCCCTCAGTTCGAAAGCTTTTGGTCAGCCGCAAAGCAGCAGCTGCGGAACGTCAGATCGCTGGCGGGATAACTGAGGAGCGTGTCTTCCCTCAAGATATCAAGAAGGCCTGGAATAAGGTTCTGAAACGCGCAGGCCTCCGGAAGGAAGGTGCTGGAAATAAAACCGATGATCTGGTTTTCCATACCCTTCGGCACTCGGCAGCAACCTGGCAGGTTCAGGATGGGATCCCCCTGTTTCAGGTTTCCCATTTTCTTGGACACAAGAATCTTCAATCAGTTTCCCGATACGCCCACTACGATCCTTCCCAGGCCGAAGCGGGTGCGAGGACCGCGGAAGCTGGAGTGGCTGCCGCCTTCGGCGTGATCTAATCCCCACGGGGGCTTCGGCCCCCTTTAACTTTCCGAGGTTGAATTGACTTTAAATATACACATATGTTCAGATAAGGAGTGGACTTAAAAATGGAAATAGGAAAACGGATTAGGATGATCCGACAAGAAAAAGCATTGAAGCAAGAAGAATTTGGAGCCCTGCTTGGCTCCAATCGATCAGTAATCAGTCGGCTGGAATCCGGGCGGCAGTTGATTGACCAGGACCTTTTGAATCGTCTCTGGACGAAGCTAGGGGTATCACCTCACTGGATTATCACCGGGGAGGATATAGCCAATCGGGAGAGGCTTAAAGAGATCTCTGAGTTGAAAGCAGAATTAGCATCTGCAAAAGAATTGCTCGCTGCAAAAACTGAAATTATTCAGCTAATGAAAAAAGTCGCGGGTGTAAAATAGGAATCAAGGCTTGGAAAATGATTAAGATAACCCATGATGTCACCCCCTTCGGACACCAGGTTTTGCTGGGTGCCAGGACCCCAGAACAATCTGAAGCATATAATCTTTGGATTGCTGATCTTGCTAAAATGGGTGCCACCCCCTGCTATCAGTCCATCAATAAGGGAGTATGCACAATTCTTATTGAAGGCGGATCAGTCTCTAAGATCAAAGAAGCCTACTTGTCGTCAAAATTCTCAGAGTTTGTTTACAATCATTTTTCCTTCCGATGGTATGATTATAATCTGAAAATCACTTTGCTGGAAAAAAGGGATTGCTACTGCCAGGAGCTTCGAACAAAAGCTGAGGATTGCTGCTGCCATGAGCTTCGAAACATTTTGAAGGAAGCTTGAATGGGTTCGTGTTTGGGTTCGTGTTTAGCCTTGGGTTCGTGTGAGTTCGTGTTTTAAAAAAACCTAAACCGTTGCAAACACTAGGGTTGTGGTCGGAGCGACTGGATTCGAACCCGCCGCTCTTAATCCGCGAACCGTTGAAAACACTGGGGTTGTGGCATTTACAACCTCAGTGGGTTCGTGTTGGGTTCGTGTTCTACTTTTTCCCACCCTTTGGTTTCGGACGCTTTCCTTTTTTCCCGTGATAACCTGGCATTAGTTTCCTTTCGTTTTCTGGCAGCATCATAGCTTCAGATGCCGCGGGAGATTTTCAATGATTGCTTTCTGGGCTTCCTCAGTCAAGTTTGAAAGTGCATTCTTCGAATGCTTTTTCGCCTGGTCTGCAGTGAGGGAATTCTCTTCATCATGGACGGCATCAAAGAATGCTTTTGCCCCCCAGGTGATGAGCTCATTCACGAGTATGGCTTGGATATTAATCATGTATAGCTCCATGAATTAGGCCGTGGATGCGGCGCGGTTAAATCGTCTAGATGAATGAATCGTTTTTCCCTTGGACCATGCAGCTTGAAACCGATCCCGGTGATCCCATGAGCCTGGGCGATCTTGATCAGCTCCAGGGCCTCAGCTCCGAAGATTTGAATATCGACCGCGTGGCCGGTCGTGTGTGGTCCGGTCCTTCCCGTTGAAGAAACTTTTTCATTCCACTCAGGTGCCCGGAAACCACTGCTCGGGTTGAGCGGACGACCGAAGTCATCCCGGATCAGCTGCAGCCTTTCCAAGAAGCTTGGTGACATATCACAGATCCCAGTTCCCCGGCATTTGAGTTCATCGACAGTGAAGTTTTTAGTCAGATATTTATTTGCCATGTAGAATCCAAAGAGCATGGTTGATGCGTCCTGCAGAAATTCTCTTCGGGTTGTTTCATTCGGCTTCGAGAGATTTCCGGACCAGAAGAAGAGCCTGGTCGTCCAACTTATTAGCAGTGCTTTGAACCAAGGCACCGAGAAGGAGGAGAGTGAGCTGAATTGCAAATTTTTCGGAGGTCAGTTTCTGGAGTATCGCGGCTATGACTTTAGGCATTACTTTATTGTGTCTAGTTTGGTTTCGAATCGGCGGAGCACCTCGGTTAAAAGCGTGACGCTTTCTTCCATCTTGCTGCTCCGTTCGTTGGTTTTTCCAATCAAATCCTGAAGGGCTTTATCGTTGTCAGTGTCCTTTGCCATCCAATCAGCTCTCTCAGTAGTCTGAAGCCGAAGCAGATGGATGATGAGCCAACCGGCGAATCCGAGGGAAGCTAAGGTGCCTCCCAGGTCGGCTAGGGTTCCTATTAAATCGGTATCCATATTCATCCTTTAAAGGGTTTGTGCTGATTGAAATGCAGTTTGAATCGACGGTTCCTTCATCTTTCTTTGACGTTGTGGCTGCTGCATCTTCTCGGCATTCTGCTTATACATCTGCTGCATCTGAGTGGTGTAGCGCAGGGAGGCATTCATGCGGGCCTTGAAGAAGCGGGACAGGCTATTCCTGACGACCGTATCCAGGTTTTTGTTTCGTGTCATGACGCGCTCGACAAGGGCTTTCATCTGGGCCTGGTATATTGCCGGGTATACGGTTGAAATGGCTTCGACGTGTTCAGGCTGCAGCGATCCCTGAGCGATCAGCGGGAGCACCAGGTTTGGGTTGTCAACAATCATCTTGTGCCGGTTGAATTTCAGGATCTCTGAAAATCGAGGGACTTCATCCTTCGGATTGAACAGCAGCTCCGATGATGCGGTTGTGGTCTTCGGAAGCTTCGAATGCAGATACGCGACTCCGTTCGCCATGGTATTCGCAATGTCCTGGTTGATGCGCTGATCTCCCTCGACCTCGGGAAGCATTGCCAGGAATCTCGGATAGAGTGCCTGGGGATTTCCATTAAGGTTGTCCAGCTGGTTCCGGGTCTTGATGAATTCATCGATGGTCTTCTCTGGGCTGTCCGGAATCGGGATGTTCACTTTCACGCCGGCAGCAGCGGATCCTCGAAGGATCATACCTACGCCCTTTTCCATCGCAGCAGTTGATTTATCTGCAAGGTTCAGCATCCCTCCATAGCCTGAAATCCGGTTCAAAGATCTCGCGAAGAGCAACTCCCCATTTTCTCTCAAGTATTTTCTTGCCAGTGCATTTCCTGCAAATCCGACAGCAGCTCCAATCCCTCCACTCACCATGGAATCTCCAAGCATCAAACCACCAATACCACCAAAACCCCCGGTTATGTATGACGTGAGTGGTAGCCGTGCATTGTTTGCCTTGCGCGCAGCTGCTCCGGTTGTCAGGAAATGAAGATCTTTGAGGGTTTTATAAATATCCTTTGCCTCGAGGAAGTTCGCGTAGGTTTCGGATTTAATCCCTTTCGTATTCGATAACCGGTTCCCGATCATTGCCAGAGCATTTTCGGATTCTTCGCGGATGATGTTTGCCATCCGTTCATAGTGTTTATAGTTTTCCGGATTCTGTTTCCAGTTCGCGAGCTCACGCTGGTAGAATCGTTTGAGCTCCTCGGAATCTCTGAATGAAAGGGTTTTACCCCGGAGGCCCAGCTTCTGGGAAATCGCCTTGTTAATCGGATTCATATTCTTCCAGGCGATATCCCGGAAATCCTCAATGGCTTGTCGAGCTCTCGTGATCCTGGTCTTTTGCACGGCATCATCGACGAGGCCCGCACCCATGGCTTTCGGATTGTTGACGATCTCTTTAAGCATCCTGTCGGCAATCTTATCTGGATCGAATTTGAGGTCGTCCAGGTACTGACCGGATTTCGCCATCAGTGATTCGACTTCATCGATGATATCGTCGAGACGTTTTCCATAGTATGGAATCAGCTCATCATCCAACTGCTGAAGCATCGCATCCGGATCATCCAGGTTCTTCAGGATCCCTTTCTTGTCAAGTGCCGCAAGCTTCGCTCCGAATTCATTCACATTTCGATTGTATCCTCCATGCCTGGTGAGCTTATTCCACTCGGTTTTCTTCGGATCCAGTGCACGGTAGTATGCTCGATCGCGTTCAAACTTCAGCTTTGATCCGCCTTTGACGAGAGCACTGGAGATCGCCCCGACCAATCCGCCAGCCAAAGATCCCCAGCCTGCACCAGAGAGAATGTGTTCAGAGAATTCAGGACGTCGTTCCGGGTTGTCCAAGATCTGAGATGACACTGCATACGGAACCCCGACGACCGCCCCCTCGGCTGCACCTCCGACCGCCCCTTTGACCACTCGGGTATTCAGTGCAGATCCTATTGTTCTCAGGCCTTTGGTTTGTGCTGCACGTCCAGAGACTGCACCAAGAAGCTTCTGAGCTCCTCGAGCAGCTCCCCTCGCGACCAGGGATGTTCCTCCATAAGGAAAGATCAGACCGCCGACCTCGCCTGCTATCGTTGCCATCGGGTTTAATTCCCGATGCATCTTGATTTCATCCTCGTTGAAACCGGCGTATTGGAGGCCCTTATCTGAAAGCCCAAAGGTCATGGTCCGGAGGGCTCCAAGGCCTGCAGAGGTCCAAGGAGAATCTTCGACTTCGCCCTTCAGGTCCTCACGTTCGACCAGTTCCGTAGGCGCATATCGGTAACCTGCTCGCATGGCACCATAAGCATTCTCGGCAGGAAAATCATAGAGCTCGTTCCCCTCCCCTACCAGGGTGACGGTATCACCTTTGAGGAATGCATATTCCCCGCTGGCGATCAAATCCTCGACGCGCTCGTCTGCAACCTGGACTGCGGATTTCAGTTGATAATCGTAGAGTCTAGCCACTGGTTTTCCGGGTCGTTCCTTTGAATTTATCTGGTGAAGGCAACTGGTTTGAGTTAGGCATTTGAGCACCAGGTTTCCCTGGTTGCTGATAGAAATAATCCAGAGGTGTCACTGGAGTGAATTGATGCGCTTTCTGGAATCCTTTAACCCGAGATTCGTATTCTTTGGGGAGTGATCTCAGTGCAGTTTCCATCTCACCTAGTAGGACGCCACTAACAGATTCCTGGGGAAGCACCTTGGTGATCATCACAACCTCAGTCGGAGTCAGGGCCGCGCCGCCTTTCATGATATCGTTTTTATAGATTCCAAACATGGAACCAACCAGCTGCCTGAGTTCAATGTAATCCTTTCCTTGAGCTTTCCCGAATCCAGCTGCTGATTGTGCAATCAATCCAGCTTTGCCAACTTCATCAAAAATCTTGAGAGCTTTTTCTCTAAGGTCATCAACCGTGTAAATACCTGTCATTAAAGCAGTTCCATCAATCATGGATTTGTCGAATCTTTTTTTGTCTTTGATCGAGGTGACTCCCAGCCCTGGGATATATTTATCACCGTACTCTTGTTTGGCCGCCTGTTCCGCTGCGAATTTTTTATATTGTAATTGCTGAAGTGCCAGGACCAGCTGCTGATCATTCTTCTCCCGGTTTCCCATGATCTCCTGCTTGATACCCTCCACGGTCGCGATCTGAGCCTCCATGCCTGATCGGTTCTTCAAACTTGCCAGTGCACTGTCGGAAGCATTCTGAGCCATCTGCAGCATCCTCCCACGCTCGGTGATCAGATTCAGCTGCTGGCGTTCGATGGACTGTTTCCGGAAATCCCGGTCGTTTTTGAATTTCTCAAGATTGTCATCAATCGTTTTATTCATGATCTGCAGCGCAAAATTCGGCGTCCCGGTGATCGCTGATGCACCAGCACCGAGTGCAGCTGCTATGACCGCCCAGAATGCATTCGGTCCTGAATAGGCTGCTTCAGGTTTCTCTTGAGCGATCGCGTTGATCTTGTCTTCGTATGCAGTAATTTCACTTTTTATGTCATTCGCCAGATCGATGTAGGTCTTTTTTTGAGTCTTGAAGAATTCATATTCTCCTTCGGTTGCCACTCGGTCTGCTTTTATCTTTTCAATCACGTCGTCATAGACTTCCAGACCATAAGCGTAGGGGGATTCCATGATGATCCGACGACCTTCTTTTTCTCCCTCGGATTCGGTTTCAATCTGAGAAGTCAGTGAGGTCGTACGGGCCATTGCGGATGGCTCAAATTCATCCCCTGGGCCCATGATTTCATCTGCTGTAGCATCTAGAGCTGGAGCAGCTTTTTTGGTTAATTTTTCAGGCTCTTTGACAACCTTCACTCCTTCTTCCGGTTCGCCTCTTACTAATGCTGATCGTTTTCCAAACAAAGTTTCCGAGACGTTTTTATTCCTCTGCCTTTGAGCAGCACCCAAAGGGTTTCCTTCTCCTAGTTCCATGGCCTGGCGGAAAGGACTCATTTTATCCAATCTCGTCAAATCGCTTTCTATCTCCGTTTCGGCTTGCTGGTATTCCCCTTCCGAAGGTGCATCCAAAGGCATGATCCCACTGATATCATTCTGGACATTGTCCATGTAAATACTCATTGCTTCATCAATGCTCTCAGGAGCAGTCGCGGTAACTTGCAGGGATTCCTGGAATACATCCGGAGGTCCGAATTCTTCCTGAAGCATACGATCGCGTTCTACGGTTTCCGGACTAAATCTCCCCGCTTCCAGGAGGGCTTCGTAAAGATTCCTTCTTTGGTCTACAGATCCACCAGGTGAAAACCGATATCCTTCTTCTGCCATCACGCCCTCCCTTCGAGCTGCTTGGTTCGTTTATGCAGATTAGCCTGAGCGGCCAGGACTGCTGCCATTCCATGCCCTTGGTCAAGCATCTTCCCATGAGGACCAGGTGTAACCATCGATTGGCCCATCGGTCCTCCGCGTTCAGCATCCTGGGCCATGATCCCTATGAGCAGTCCAGAGTCGGCTCCAGGTTGATTTGGATCTTTGTATTCATATTGGTATGCATCTATCGCATCGAGGAATTGTTCGATCTCCCGGTCTGCTGAAGAGATGTTTTTCTTCATCCGGATATCGGAACCAGGACCGCCCGCTGTCGTATATGCTGCATAGGCACCGAGTCCGGTCGATATCATCTGCAAAATAATCCCCTGCCGGTCTGTATCATTTGCAGCATCTTTATACTGCTTCGTCAGATTTGCGATATATCTCTTGGTGGAATCCTCCATCAGCGCAAGATCCTTCTGGATCGTAAATCCCATTTCTTTGATATCAAATTCCATCTGAGCAATATCGATCTGAGTCTCGATGGTGTAGAGATTCTGCTGCCCTTTGTAGGCGGCAAGGGCTATGGCGTCATCTAAGGCCATTGCCTGCAGGACGCTGGATGAATTGACCTGCGCTAGGATCACGTCTTTTTCGAGGTTTGCAAGGGCGACTGCCAGGTCCATCTTACCCTCTTCAACGGCCTTAATCCGACGTGCCTCGAGGTTCGCTATTTCTGTTTGTACATTGATATCAGCCTGAGCGATATTGGTTTGAAGCGTGGTCTTTTGGTTTGATATATCTGCAGCCAGTTCGAGATTCCCCTTCTCGATTGCCAGCTTGATATTCTTATCCAGATTCGCAATCTTTGCTTTTGTTTTTGCATCCAGATTCGCAAGATTTTCAGTGAGCCTCGTCTGCTGATTTGCCAGGTTTGTAACGGATTCCAGATCTCCTTTTTTAATCGCCAGCTTGATATCTTTGTCGAGATTCGCGATCCGGGTTTGAGTTGTCAATTCCGCCTGGGTCGTCGTCCTTGAAACATCTGCTTGCGCCTGAGCAATCACCCTCGCCAGGTTCATCTGCATGATCGAGATCGTTCTTACTGATTCCAGATCTGCATCCTTGAGGGCCTTCTGCCGCCTGGTTTCTAAATTTGCAAGTTCGACCTGGAGTTCCAGAGAACCTTTCTCTTTCGCTACTGTAATAAGCGCATTCTCAGCAGCGATGGTCTCTTCAGATCTCAGCTGCGATGCCTGACCGGTTGCTGCTTGCTGCATCTCGGCCCAGATATTTCTGAGCTGACGAATCCGAGTAGGATCTGCTTGGGCTCCTGCCGTTGCACCGAGCAGAGACTTCATGTTGGTTTCGGTCGCAGTTTTCAGCTGCAGCTCTGCAGGGCTTGTGGTCTTCCCATCGATCCGGTCTTCCAGCTTCGTTATGAGATCATTGAAATTATCAATTGCAGAAATATCATCGATATCAACGCCGGTGATGTTTGCGACCGTGACCTTTGGAGACTCCGCGACGGTTCCGACGGCTACTCCCTCGACAATTGCCGCATCGGTATCATCAACCGTATCCAAGGTAGGAGCTGTTACATCACCGGTAGTTGTAATAGTATCGGCAGTGATGTCACCGACCGTATCCAGGGTTGGTGCTGTAATGTCGTCTGTTGCGGTTACCGTTGGTGCAGTGGCTCCAGCAAAATCATCAATAGTCGGGGCCGAGGCATCCGCGATCTGGGCTGCTTCCCATGCTGCTTTGGCTGCTTCTTCAGTAGTATATTGACCTTCAATTCCTCCTTTCGATGCCCACCATTCTGCAAAGTTGGTAGACGTCGCGATGATCGGGACCTTGTCCGGGCGTGCAAATTCTTCAATTTCCCCAGGAGTCAGTGTGAAGGCCTGTTTCCTGACTGCAGTGTCCAACACGGTCTGGAAAATGGTTCTCTTGGTGTCTTCACTCAAGAGATTTCCTTCTCCTGCCAACTCCGATGCAATGTCATCAAAGACTAAACTCTCCAGTTCTCCTTGGGTTCTTGGGGTTGTCACAACAACCCCGTCAATCGTCTCTGTTTTGTTCTGAAGAATCTGTGAGATCTTGTCTGTAAACTGTTTGGTCTGAGGTCCTGCAGTTTTCAGGATCAGACTCTTTTGTTCATTGAAGATCTTCTCTAGTTCAGAGTCAGGAAGGTTGGGATAGACACTACTCATATACTCTTTGAAGGTCAGGTCTATGGGATTCCCAGACTTGTCCTTGAGTTTATGAATCTCAGGTGGAACAAGACCTAATTTCAAGGTTTCCAGATCAGTATCTGTGAGAATATGTCCTTTAATAAAATCTGTGAAAGTAAATCTTTGTTGGGAGATCTCAGCATTTGCTGCATCTGCAAGTTCTTGGGATGTATAAGAGTTACCAAACTCATCAAAGAACTGTTTCTTCTCACCTTTACCTCCTTGGCCTCCTTGATCTCCTTGTTGACTACCTCCTTGTTGTTGCAGAACCATTGCCTCAACTTCTTGAGTGGTATTTGCTCCTGCAATATTTTCTGGACCAGAAGTGATAAAGGTGTATCCCCCATAAGTATTTGGAACTCCTGTCACCATTGTAGTCCCAACCGTTTTGACTATGTTGTTATTAGCTTGCTTGGTCCATCCTTCAGGGGTTGAAGTTTCAGAAGCAGTGCTTTGCACGTTGCCAGTGCTTTGTTCCTCAAAAGTGTTTACTAAACCTGTCCACCCATTACCACCGTTGTTGTTATTATCTCCACCATTATTACCATCATCGAATGTACCAGTGTTAGGATCATAGTTGCCAAAACCACCAGTTTCTTCATTGAAACCACCCATATCCCCCTCGTAATAACTCCGAATCGGTCCCCCACCTACACCAAACCCTTTGGTTCCAGAAATCGGTTGTCCTGATCCTCCTGCATCTTTCAGCATCTGTGCCTCACCGGGGTTGATGAATGCGAGACCCTCCCCTCTGGTTTGTTGGAGGAGTCTGGCAAGTCTCAGGAGTTCATCATCGGTTAACCCACCGGGGTTCATCTGTGTGTTCATATTACACCATCTTTTGTTGTGGCAGAGATGAAGGAGTATTCATCAGACCCACCTCTAACATGAGGTTTGCAATCGAGTATGCTTCACCAGGATCTGAGGAGACAGTATCAGAGAGTTCAAAACGGACGGAGTTCACCTTCTGACGGGCAAGGTGCATGGAGAACTGGTACACACCAGACCCCAGACGGTTCGTTCCAGATCCATAGTATTCAGACCCATAAGGATTTCCATCTCCATACTCATTCTGTCCTGTTGCAGTTCTGAAATCGAATGTGTGTTTTTCGTTGTAGAACTGTTCAAAGTTGTAGGCAACCCGTGCCTGAAGAACATGATTACTCTTGTAATCTCCCAGAACCAATGCTCTACGGACCCTCTGCAGACCCTGGACACTGGAGGGTTTAATCCATGCAGTTGTAAGTTTCAGGTTCACTTGTGCATCCACATCAGTGTACTTGGAGGAATCTTCTTCATACACAAGACCTCCTGAAGTCCTGAGATACATGTAGTTATCAGTTGCCTTCCATATGACTGCGCCCTGTCCAGAATGATTGGTGAAGGTGCTCCACTTCCCATAATAGAAGTCATAAACCAGACAGGGACCAGACTGAGTGGTGAATCGAACCTGTGAGTTATCTGCCACCATGACTGCACTGGTGATGGTTTCAGAGTTGTAGGATTCTACTCCTGCACCAATGTAGGCAGTCTCCATTTTACGGTCTAGGAGGTAGATTCCTTTCTGGGACATAAACATAATCCCCAGAGGAGTCAGTATCACACTGTCCCGTGTGGTGCATCCTACATCTGATGTGACCAGTTGTGGTTCTGAGAAGTTGTTCTGCAATCCTGCAGGAGTGGGTCCATCACCTGTGATGTAGAAAATCCTCTGGGGTTCAAAGATGACAAGTTTCTCATCCATCTCTATGAGTGCAGTCACCCTCTCTGCCTTGTTCATGACAATGGAGAAAACATCTGAAAACTCCACAGGAGACTTTGCTTGCCGTTTTTTGGAATAATACAGGAGTTTTGGATTCTCAGATGAGACTGCAAACATCCTGTTATTGAAGTTTCCCAGAACTGAGGTTGCAGGAGGAGGGATGTTGTCCACAATTCCTCCAGTGGTATAGAGAAGTTCCTTGCCCAACAACTGTGTATCATTGATGGAACCGTCATCGGTGAGGGTTACTGAGTCGGCTGCAGTATCATTTGCAACAGTTCCCACCTTGAAGTAAAGAGTTCCATTGTTCTGTGTCCTGTAAACCTCACAGTTGACTGAAGTGTGTTCTGTAATCCTCAGAGTGGGTATGGTCAGAGTAACTGAGAGGTTTGACCCTGTAGGAGATCCTGTAACTGCAACAGAGGGTGCAGACCTGTGGATCTGTCCTCGTGCATCCGTATGGACATAAATCACTCTGAACTGATAAGAACCTCCTGATGTGAGGGAACCTCCACTTGCAAGTGCAGCAGAGACATTCTCAGGATAGAGGTGGAACCCATACTCCTCAACATTCTGGGAGTCATATGCACTTACAAATCCTCCTGCAATGTGAAGATTCTCTCCCAACTCCAACCCTTGAAATGAAGAACTTTGAGTGAAATCTACTGTGGAAAGAGAGAGTCCTTTAAGACTGTAAAGATCATCATCCCTGCTCACCAGACGGGTCTTGACCTGAACAGGAAGTTTGAACACCCCAGTGCTTGCATCATCAGTAACTGTGGTCAGAGTGGAGTCTCCAGGAAGTCCTCCTGCTATACTCGACTGTAGTTTTGCAACCACAAGACCTGTGGAATCCATCAGGAAATATGTGTTCTGGAGACCTGATGCATGGATTGCTACTGCATAAGTCTTGGAGTTGTAGTAAAACCCCTTGGATGCAAGTCCGACACTCCTCTTGAGGACTGAGGCAGAACCCATTGAAGATGCACTCACATCATAGGTTGCCGTCTTCACCAGATGGTCATAGTCATTGGTTGCGTAGTGTTCATATATGATTACAACATCTCCCTCAGAATCCCTCTGCATGGTCACTCTGGGGATTGCAGTTGCAGTAGCCTCAACGGTGTAGGTTGCAACTGCAGTCAGATCCTCCCTCAAACGGGTTACTTTCAAACCTGAAGAGTCTGAATTCTTGGAATATCCTGCATATACTCCTCCATTGACAGAATCCCGGTACACTGTCAGGGAGTCCTCTGGATCATTTGCAATCGTGGTGGGAGCAACAAACCCATTTGCAGAGGAACCAATGGCTCCTGTCTGGGTAATGTATCCAATCTGAACCTGAGATGAAGAGTTCCGATATGCAAAGATTCCTGCATTATCCTGATACACTGCTGCATCTAACTGTTGCCCAGATGTTGCAGAATTGGATGCCAACTGAGATGCAGAACCAAATGTAGTAGGATCACTCTGGTCTAAGAGTTTGATGTCTATGTCATTATCTGAAGTCTCCACATAGACAATTGCCAGACGTTGATCCAACTCTATGACTCTGGGAAGTTTTCCTGTAGCAGAGATCAGTGTATTGTTCTGGAGAACTGCTCCTGATGTGGCATCAATGACTGATGCTCTCACACCTCCCTGTGTGTCCTCCCAAACCATGCAATACAGACCTCCTCCATAGGCTATATCTGGAGAAGACTGTTCATAGTCATTCCTGATGATGTCTTCTGAAGTGATATTGACACTGAGTGTGCCACCCTTGTTCACCCACTCGGAACGTCCGTTGACATAAGAGTAGAGGATGGAGTCTGAGAACAGGAGTAACTCATCCTGGAAGGTGCTCAGTGCATCTCCTGAACTGAGTGCAGTTGCAGACCCAGACACAGAACGGGATAGTTTGGAATACCCGTTTCTCTTGGTGATCGTGGACCCTTTGGTGAAGATACCATTCTCCAGTTCCGTCAACTTGGACGGAAGGACCATCTTCTGGTCTGTCTTGGTATCTAAAGACCCAGAGAGGTCTATAGGTATGAGAGTCTTTTCAAGAGGCATCAGAAGAGGCAACCTTGAGGTCAGGTTTTTTCTCTTCTTTTTCTTTTATCAAAAGGATCTCTTCCATACCTAATAAACGATGCAACCGTGCTTCCAATTGTGGTACTTTTGCTAACTCAGTTTTCATTCCAACAATCTCTTTTTGGACTTCTTCCAGTGTCATATTATTACGATTTTGGATGTAACTTTTTTACTTTTTGACGTTCAATTTCTAAAGATTCTGCACTTTCACCTCGCCCTTCCATCACTTTTTCCCATAATGCCACAAGCAAATCATAATGTGACGGATAGTAACGTCTTCGTTCTGCATCATAACTTCGGTTTTCTTCTACTGTAGGATCTGATTCTATTTCAGTAATTTCACCTGTTTGCACATTTACTATTTTTTGCATTTTTTTTTATCCTGTATATAAAATATTAACGTAACCATTGTCAAAATTATCAGTGCTTCCAGCCAAAATTTTTATTTGTGTCAATCTACCAGACAAGGTTTTTGCACCTCCACCTCCTGCAATTTTATCAGTATCTATATAACCTGAATGTGAAGATGTCCATCGATTAGAACCTACGCTAGTCAAAATCATATTTCCGCTAAATTTCCTGCCTGCACCTTGTAATGTGATTGGGAACGAATTTGTGTAATTTTCGTTGTAAGTAGAAGCACCAAAATATCCACCTACTGCTTCATAAGAACTGGTTTCGATCCCACCAGAATCACCAAGCTGCACTTTAATGTTATTAGCACCATTTAAACTGGCTTCGTAAAAAGAAATAATTATGGTATTAACGTAAGCAGGAATATTGGTAAATGTCGTACCAGTTCCTGAGAGTGTTACCTCAGAAGCACGTTTTATAAAACCACTTAAATTATTAATAATATTAGACCTAGAACCTACTTGTCCGACTAATCCACTCATAAGGTTCTCCTATGCGTTGTTCTGGTCGATGAAGGTACAAGTAACATCAAAAGTTGTACTTGTACTATCCATTCCGAGCATAAGGTATTGAATAGCACTACCACCTTGATCAGCTATTGCATTTTGATATGCTAAGTCAGCCGCATCATCTCCAGCACCAAATCGACCTGATACACCTGTTGGTTCAGTACCATTAAAACTAAATTTGTCGTTCCAAACAAAGGTTTCATTAGCAGGGAGCGAAATAGTAGAAATATGAATGGTTTGAGCAGATTCACCAGCAAAACTGTCCCAACCAAGCAATTTTAAATGTCCGTCTTCTGTTCCACTTCTAGCATTACAAAAAAATGTAATACTTAAAACAGTATAAATATGATGTTGAACACCAATTATTAAAGGTGTACCTGCCCCAACTGTACTAACAGCCTCAAATAAATGTGTCCGAATTATCTCTGTTCCTGCGCCTCTACTTATAGCCATAATTACCTCCTAATATCCTAATGTGAGTGCTTGATGTGTGCTTGATTGCATAAATGCTCCTTTTTGTTTTATTTTAGTTGTGGTCAAAGTCTCTAAATCCTTGCCTACAACAATTGCCTCGGAGGAATCAGTTGTTACAAATTTCATATAACTGGTTCCTCCTTGATTAATATTCAAAGCATCAGCAAGATTATCGGTTAAACTAATCTTGTTTAAAGTCGTAGCACCATCAAATAATAATTCCAATCCAATAGCAGTGTCAGCAACACTAATACGGTCACAATTAATATTGCCGATATTTGTAATATTTCCATTACCAACATCTAAGGATATAAATGATCCTGCTGCTGGAGTTGACCCTCCAATAGTTGTCCCATCAATCGCACCTCCATCAATATCCACTTTTGAGATGTTGACTTCACCACTTCCATTAGGAGTAATATCGATGTTGCCATTAGCACCGTCTGTGATCGTAATTGATCCTGAATTCGTTCCTGAATTGGTGTCCAGAACCAGATCAAAAGCACCTGAAGAAGTAATCTTCCCTGAAGCAGATCCTGACCCGATAACAATCTCACCCGTGCCGTTTGGTGTAAAAGAAATATTACCATTAGCAGCATCAGTGATTGTAATACTGGAGGAGTTCGTTCCTGAGTTGGTATCTAAAACGAGGTCATAAGCACCATTGGAGGTCAGTTTCCCGGTTGCTCCTGCGTTACCAATAACCACATGCCCTGTCCCATTGGGTTTGAGGTTGATGGGATAATTGGTTGAGCTAGTTGCAATGTTGATGGCTCCTGCAAAACTGGTTGCAGTCGAAAGCAACGTCCCTGTTTCATCTGGAACAGTGAGAGTGTTTGACCCAGTTCCTGAACCCAGATACTTCAGATTGACAGAACGTGTGGTTGCAGACCCTGAATTGTAGAAATACAGTTGCAAATCTGAGTGGATCATCTTTGCAATCCCATCAGTTTGTGTTTTGTCGTATTTGAAAGTGTATGAATTATTTACAGATGAAAACAACACCTGAGAGTTTGTTGTGGGAGAAGTGATTGCACCTCCTGTGGAGTTAAGAGATGCACCATTTGTTATCTGTACTGCAGTTCCAGATCCATTCCTCCAGTATAGATTTGCTCCATAAGAGTAGACTGAATAATTGGTGTCACCAGAGGACGATGCATGAATATCATTGTCTAAAACTGCATTCTTCAACTCGGTTGCACTGTTCTGGTTGAACTCCATATCTGCATTGATATTCAAGGCACTTGGAGTGAGTTGAACCCCCTTTCCTGATGTGTGGTCATGAGCATCAAGTAACTCCCAGTTTGCATTGGTCTCAGTAGCCCATGTTGGTCCTGCAGTCACCCCAACAGAGGGTTCATTCAGGGACATATTGGAAGTAGTCATTGATCTCCTTAGAAAAAGTATATATCTGCAGTTGCAGATGAAGAACCCTTCAGTAAGATGAAGAGATTCTTGTTTGTATTGGTGGAATCTGATTCATAAATCACTGCATTTGCCTGTAACCGTGTGACAACAAATCCCTCATATTCTCTTCCTAATCCATGATTAACACGGGTGTCACTGGTCTCAATACTCAAATCCTTGATCAGAACTCCATCAGAGATGGGAAGTTCCAACAACGGGTTCAATGTGGTCTTGATATGACTCTGCAGTCTGGTCACTTCTGAATTCTCTGAGTGAATCTGAGTGAAATTAACTCTACCCATCATGCATAGTAGAATTGTTCATAGGACACCACATCTGTGACTACCTGTGGTTCTCCTGCATCCCTGTTTTGTGATTCTGTGATGATTCTTTCAACCAACTGGTTCTTCTGAACCATCAGTCCTGTCACATCCTGCTCCTCCTTGACCTGCATCTTGATGGCAGAGTCCACAATGAGGTACTCATCCCATCCTGCATAGAAATCAAACCGGGATTCGATGGTTCCATAACTGGTAGGATCTGCCAAACCTGTGGAGTCCAAGTCTGTAGTCACTGTGTTTGTTCCTACTGCAGTGACAGTCTGGTCTACATTATAATCTGTTGCCAGAAACCCTTGTCCTGTGATGGTGTCTCCTACTACAAACTCATGAGATCCTGTAGTCCACATCGTGGTTGACCCTCGTGTGATTGCAGTTGTAGTCTTGGATAACAGTCTTTTGGGAGACGGGATGTACCACAGTTTGATGGAATCATTTGAAGATGGTGCAGGAGTGAACACAATGGACCCCTTCTGAATACGGTAACGATAATCCCGTGCATACACGGTCACTGAATTACGGGTCCGTTGTGCC
>Ga0080013_1000922_pt1 | contig 40117 bp, 31 predicted proteins | sample ETNvirenome_6_85_FD_69236 | JGI IMG/M metagenome (GOLD analysis project Ga0080013, IMG submission 69236) | Marine viral communities from the Pacific Ocean - ETNP_6_85 (SPADES assembly) (version 2) | ecosystem: Environmental > Aquatic > Marine > Oceanic | place: Pacific Ocean | collected 2013-06-19 | reverse complement strand
AAGATCAATAGGACTGGCCTGAACGCCGTAGATCGATTGGTTTACTATAGTTGTGCATTGTCCCGCGAGTTTGCAATGTCTGTCGGCAAAGGCCTTCTACAGGGCGTACCGCTCGGACAAAAATACGGCGTAGGCGAAGGCGCTTCCCTTGGCAGCTCCGGCTGGGAGGGCATTCTGCGCAATTTGCTGGGGACTCAACACTTAGGTACTAACCTAGACCCCTGGGACCTGGCCAACCGGGACTTATTTATTCCCGGATCTCTGTCCGAGTTAGCCGTATATCCGGGCCGTGACCCTCAAGGGTCTGCCGATCGGCAAGTAATATTGGCTCTGGAGGGGCACAATGGCATCAATCCGGACGAACAACAACTGCCCATCGGTGACAGAAGCAATACGACCGGAAGGGCAGCATGGATAGATTCGTTGGCCTCCGGCGGCAACACGTCGCAGAATCGTTTGGGGGAGCTAAATGCATGGTTGAACGAGGCTGAGACTCGTTTTTCGGACGCAGGGGATATAATTTCGTCACTCCTATGCAGAGGCATGGATGCCGATCTGCTCACCCCCCGAGGCCTATTCACGCGCATCATATCTGATTTCTCAACATATCTCGAAGGAGTTGGGGAGACTAGTGCGAATGGATCGGTGACCGACGATGCAGTCAATAAAGCCTGCGAGATCTCTATATTTTCCGCCATGGCGATCGGATCCTGGTCGCCCACGATCATGCGATGTTACTACTGGGCCCTGCTCAAAGCGGCCATGCAGGAAAAAATGGCTGGATCCAGGGAAACCGAAGAGGGCGGGATCGAAACCGACGCGATGTGGGAGGACTTCAACAGGGATAACATGCGCGTACGTTTGGTTCCGAACGAGAACGATGCGTACGAAAAGGACGTCGAAGACGACGGCAACAGGGACTCGCGTTGGAGGTACTTCTCCGACGCCCTTGTGGAGACCATGCGAAGCGGCCGTGGCTGGCGCCTCCGGGCCATCGGGGAGGTCAATGCCCGGTTTAGACCTAGCAACGGCTATTCCTCCTGTAGAGTGACTGGTCTGCGCTACTCAGAGGTTTTCTCGTCCTGGAGTGGCGCCAACCTCAACGGCCGATCGGCTAGTGAGAGACAACCACTATTGAGGGACATCATCATCAAAATCTTCAACGATATGCAGGACGAAGCCAAAAGACTAGTTGCGTCCGAGAATGATCAAGCCTCCTACTTGAATGCGTCAAACCAGACCCTGAATGGTGCTTTCGACGGGCAACGAGCCATGTTTTTCCTCTTGCAATCCTTCATCACTCTCGTAGATACGTACGTCCCGACGTTTACAATCGCAGACGTCGGTTTGAAGATTCTCGAGGGCCGCGTGGGCCACGTTCGGCACCTCAAGGATGCCCCCCAAAATTTCGTAGTGCTGAACACTGGTCATACCGCCCCGGGCGCGGCGCCTATCCAACAGGGCACGACCGTCACGGTGAAAAACTTCCTACGTGAATTAGCAGCTGCATCTAGAGCCGATGATCTTTCCGGCATTGTCACTGCTGGCGCCGACGGGACACAAGAGTTCACTCCCGGGATCCGTGAGCTCCTAGGAGGTGGGCAAGCTGCCGAGTTTACTGGGTTGGGAACTTCTCTGGCTCCAGGTCCTGCGGCTCTGGTGGATGGTTTGATATCTACTGCACGCGAAGAGGAGATGCCTTATTTCTTGCTTTCTACCGCTCACTCTTTTATCAAAAACATAAAGAATCGTACTTCGGAGTGGAAGGCACTTGGAATGACTCTCGCGGGTACAATCGTTCCAGACGATCCTCCCCCTGCGACGAAGACGTTACTCCAACTTCAGGGTGAACCTGAATCTGATTATGCCCGTAGGTTCATTGCAGAAGTCTCTGCGTTTTCGATTTCTCAAGCCAGGAAAAGACTGTCCGATATCAGAGATGCAACTGCACCCGATTATCTACTAGAGAAAACAGAGCCGTCTATTCTTAAGGCGTACAATTATCTGATTGATGAGATGGCTGCTTCAGAGAACTCGCCGCATGCTGTCGTCTTTGTTGGTACCACACCCGGCCAACTCCAAGCATTATCGCCGGCCGGCCTCGATCAAGACTCTATTGTTAGAGTCCAAATACAGAAGGCAGATGTAGCCTACCGCGGACTTAAATTTAATAATTTAGATTTTAAATTCTGCCCACAGCTGAAGACTCGAATGGGCTATGTGCTGGAGGTACTGACAAGCTCTGCACCTCTCCCCATAAACATAGAAGCCCTCGCACTCGCTGTGAAGTGGGACGTCGCGGGCCTAGACTATCCGATCACAGGAGGGGATTTAGCAGGGCCCAGCCATGAGCGCGGCGACCAGCGCATTGCCAGAAATAATTACCGTGACAGTTTTACAAAGATCCTCGGCAACCACATGCGTTCTTTTCTCTTAAAGAACATGTTTGAAGATGTATACGGCATGGCATTTTCAAGCGAGAAGATCGTCCGGCGATTGCATTTGGATCGCAGTGACGAAGTCCGGCCTTTGATGCAGCTACTTTCGCGTCCCATGGGCATAGACCAAGATGCAGTAGATAAGATATTTGCCAACCCCACCACGGCCCAAACATCCAGAGGTTTCGTAGATGCTGCAGACCCCTCCGCAAAGGTCCTTAAAGGTTACACGCAGCTGGATTTAGAGCTGCAGCCCTCACGAACAGAGATAGATGGCGAACCGGCTTGGAACGTCCCAAGGATGACCCAGACCCAGGTCGAAGCCATTCAAAACTTTTTTGCTACTAAGCCTTTCTTTCTGAATAGAGTGTCCGCGCACGTATTTTCGCCTTCTATGTTTGAGTCAGTTTTCGCGCTGTTGGTGCCTCTAGGGGTGCTGGACCCCGGACGGGGCCAGTACAGTCGGGCTATGAGTCCTCGAAGCCCCGACTTCTACGCCCGACGCGGCCGCGGGGAGATCGTAACGCGAGGCCAGTACATCACCTTGTACAATAGATATATTCATGACGCCGAATTGGAGCGTGCAGACTTCTTCTCTATGACTGTCGTAAACGCAAACATCACCGTGGCCGACAGCTAGCCCAAGGATCGTCAAAGTGGCAGAAGTAACGTTAAGGTTAACTAACAGATCACGGTCTTCGCCGACGATCCCGCTTTTCAACGTCCCAGCGCCCCTAGATGTGGTGGTACGATTCGTGTACAATTTTTTCCTACCGGATGAAAGAATCAATTCGGACGGCGTGCCAAGATACCAGGGCCAGGGCACCCTAGACGACGATGACCCTAGCAGTGTCAAGGATGCTGAGCTCGAGCTACCTAGATACATAGAGATTCATTTTACTCCAGCGCCGAGCGCCATCGGCGATGATACAAGGGTCGGAACAGGCCTCGATATCGAGACAAACTCCGACAGTATCATAATGGAGGAATCTACCGTTAGCGAAACGAACCTGGCTATAAACTATAAAGACCCACACGTGAAAAAGAGGATGGAAAATAAGGCCGAGCTCCTAGCAGGCCTGTTAGATGTTGATCCACTTACATCTCCATCCAACAAAGCGCAACGCTTGTACGACTCCTACCCTCTTCTGAATCAACCGAACTCCACCGCAACCATGGGAATTGAAGAATACCTCCAACAAATATTCGAAGAGACGAAGATCGGCTTCGTAAACCAGGTGGGAGAGTTCAAGCCGGTTTCAGTTTTTGTCAAAGCCTCACAAATGACGATCAACAGCACGCTTTTCAGAAAGGCTGCAGACTCCATAGTCGGTGGCAACTATGCAGTTCAGGATCCCAACAAACAGGTGCTGATCAATGAGGTGTCAAACTCGAGTTTTTACCGTGAAAGTCCTGATGAACAACTGCATTTGACGCACGTTGCAGAATCCACCGCCGTCGCCGATCCCAATCCTGTTATAGGAACTAATGGCTACATCATAATTCGTAGAGAGAAACGTGCCGATGGTACTGCTGGAGAGAATAGACGGTATTTCTTGCAGGGCAGAACGAGCACCCGTTTTATCGATACTGAAATCCTGTACGGGAGCGTATATTCATACAGCGTACGCAGAGTGATTGAAGCACGCGTTGGCATCAGCCACCAAGGTCGAGGCCGACGGCGGACCTACAACAAGGCTACTTTCTTGATCGCTTCGGAGCCATCAACAATTCAATCCGTGGAAGCCTCTGAAAACATTCCTCCGATCGAGCCTGATGGTGTTTTCTACCGTTTCAACTACGACGACGGCGCAGGCCTTTTCATAAAATGGCAGATACCTTCTGGCAGGCAAAGGGACGTAAAATACTTCCAAGTATTTCGAAGAAAAACGATAGAAAACGCGTACGAGTGCATCGCAGAGATTGATTTTGACAATTCAGAGGTTAAATCACCGAAGCGAGAATTCGTCTTACCTGCCCGCCGCATAAAAGCCTCAGCACCAGTGACCATGTTTCTAGACACGGGGTTTGATCGTGACTCAGACTACATTTATGCGGTAGTGGCTTTGGATGCTCACGGCTTAACTTCAGGGTACAGCGCACAGTCCCGTGTTGGTTTCGACCGTAGAAAAAATAGATTGACGCTGCAGAACATCTCGAGATCTGGCGCGCCAAAACAATACCCTAATTTCTTCGTCGATCCAAAACTAGACGATAATATACATGTGAACAGCTTGACTCAAGACGCAATGATGACCAGTCGGCGTCGTCGCGCTAAGGTGTATTTCGATCCAGATCTAATACAATACGACACCCAAGCTTTAGAGAGGGTACCGCTGTTGGCAACAGATAAGATATCTGGATTTTACAAACTACTACTGATAAACACAGATAGACAAAAATCGGCAGATGCGGATATTGTCATTGAGGATATGCGATCACCACCAGATTCCGTGTAGACCCAAAAGCAAGATTGATTTCTAATTTTTGGATGTGCAGATTTTGGATTTACTACTATTTCAGACAAGGTATATTTATCACCAGAGGCAAAATATGGGATTTCTAGATCGTAAAACATATAAGAAGTATAAGCGGCAGTATGCTGCAGGAGGTGTATCATCGGTTTCCTAGATCACAGTACAAATAATATTATCATCGATGCAGTCTTGACGGACAAAGGTCGCGAGCTTCTTGCTAACAACGAAGGTAATTTCAAGATTGCTTTCTTTTCTTTGGCCGACGATGAGGTAGATTACAACATCATTGAAAAATTTGGACGAGCCGTAGGGAAAGAAAAGATAAGCAAGAATACCCCTGTTTTTGAAGCTCAAACGGTTGGTACCCTTGCTATGAAACACAGACTGCTTACCTTGCCTAACCCTAAGGTAGTCCGGCTGCCATCTTACACGCTTACCGCCCCCAACTTCGATAACGAGATCCTTAGTTTCAGTGCAAACACCCCTATCAATGAAATGACCGTCAACCAAACCATCGTTGGACAAGCTACCATACCCGAGGGTGTTGCTGACACCACATTTACTGTACTTCTGCCGGACAGATTTTTGACTCTACAAGGCAGGAGCCGAATTTCCATAGAGGCCACTACTAGAACCGCTACGTATGGCATCACGGCGACAGGCCGCAACGACGCTCAAGGTGCCACAGCTCAGTTTACCCTGCAGAAACAAAGCATAGACGATACTATGTTTACGATCTACGGAGACTCCAACGACAAAAGTACGATCACCGGCGTGGTGTCGATCATAGGGGACCAGTCCGGTCTGAGAAAAGACTTCAGTTTTCAGATCTCAAAATAAACAAGTGAAGGTGAATTAACGCATGGCAAATTTGACAGGTGGCAGCTTTAAGCGAATAAGTCCACAAGATATCTCAAACAAACAGTCGACCCTAAACCAACTTGTCGACGTCGTACAGGAAGACGTTTCTGGTTCTGCTACTAGAAAAAAATATCAAGTCTTCGTCACTGGCGGCGTAGGTCCCGGAGTCACGAGCTCCCTATTTCAAACCGTATACGACCAAGACTTCTCTCTCCAGACTGCTAACCCCATCTTCGACATGACTGTGGGCCTGTACCAGTCCGGAACTACGGTCACCGCCGCGAAGACTGGCCAGGACGGCACCGGAAAACTCTTGTTTTCCTCCCAATCCCTGATGATGAGAGAGAAGGTCGACGTTTACAAGCAATTCGCTGCTAATCTTTTAGGCGACGCCGGGCTAGCATTCTTCGCACCGTTCAACGCTCCATCCACCACCGACCCGACCGATCCTGGCGGGATCAGTAACCAAGTCAACGAGGCTCTGTTCGTTTCCTTCAAGAGGTTGTTCTCTCGGGATAAGATCAAGAGAGAGACGTTCGCGACGAGGATCTACCGTAGCGGTGTCCTGGACGGCTCTCCTGCCACCGGACTTTACGAGCCCGGCGTTGCCGGCACACCCGGCATGGACAACGGCGAGGCCAGAGTCCTCCAAGGGTATACGGGCTCTAACATCTATAGGACTTCCACCTCAGGCAGCGCAATCTTCAGCGACATCGGGGCGGCAGGCAGTGTGCTATCGTCCTTCGGCGGCGGCGTAGGCAACATAGTGAATGCTGCGAACACAGCTGAGACGGTGGGGCTGATGTTTTACGATGCAGGCACGGCCGTGTTCGACATGAAGAAACTGTTCTTCTGGGATCAGCACATGAGCGGTGCCATCCAAGCCATGGCGACTGCAAACACCGTCAACGGTGCGACCATAGCCACTGGATACTCCGTCATGGGAGCCTCTGCGTCCAACGGCAAGGCGCAGCTCATCCCTGACTTCTTGGTGTCTGGTTCCATTGATCAGATCGTCGACCACGTTGCTTCGACCAGGTTCCAGTCCGGATCTTTGACTGCTGCGACTTTCCAGAATGCGACTAACATAAACTCTACCCTCATCTTCTGTCGAGCTACAGCCGATGAGTTCAACTATTCGTCGAACCCAACTTTCACGACCGACAACAGGATTGTAGTGATAGATCAGGGACAAGATGATACTCAGCGATCCTTTACGTTCCCGACGACTGTAGGATTGCATGATGAATTTGGTAACTTATTGGCTGTGGCAAAGATGTCCAGACCGATAGAGAAGAATGACGAAAAGGATATTACGTTCAGAATACGTTTAGACTTTTAGTCGGTTTTCGCTGGATGCAAAAAAGGCGAGCTGAATGTCTATCATAAACTTAACGAAAGATTATTTTCAATCCCTAAAACTCATTACGAACCCTCGTCGTACTTTTTCATCCTCCTCTGCTGGGGTGACGGGCAGCGTCGCTCTTTTCCCCGATGCGTCTTCCGGCGTCAAGGATCTTTATCCTACATACGGAGAAAGCTCCGGATCTTGGGGTGGCGCACAGATAGAGGAATTCCGAAACGATTTAGTTCAGTCGATTGCTGATAATTCGGATGGCGATCGGGACAGCACTTTCGTTCAATATATGGACCTAGTAGGAAGTGCTTCTGTTCCTGTACGGTCGTCCAAGAGACAAGAGGTTCTGCGGTTTACACCCGGCGTGACGCTGGATAAGACGTTCATGAAAAAGAACGTGGTGAAGAACATTCTTTTCCCCTATTACAGGAACTTGTACCGCAGCGCACAGTGGAATTACACAAATTATAACTGCCTCAATTTCGTCACCGGAGGTAATCTTCCTACGGACTCTGTGCTCATCTACCCGGCCGGTACCGGGAGCGCGTTGGGCGAAGATGAAAATCCGTACGGAACTGCAGCCACTGGGTTTACTTTTGATTTCTATATAAATCCTCGATACAGCTCACCCAGGCCTGGAGACGAGTATACTGCCGGCACCATCCTACATATGTCTTCTTGCTTTGCGTTGAGTCTGGTTACCGGAAGTTCCATGGGCGCTGATGGTAAACCGGACGGTTTTCGGCTACTTCTGCAATTGAGTTCGAGTGCAGACATTCCTCCACGCAGATGTGCCATATCGGGAGATGCTGTTACGACTCCATCACCCGGCCAAAATTCCACGTGGGCTTTCGTGTCGAAGGATAATTCGCTCAAGAAGAACAACTGGCATCACGTCGCTGCTCGTTGGGGCGGCCCTTCTGCCAACAACGGCACCGGCTCTATATTGATAGACGGAGTTCACAATTCCGATTTCGTCGTAAACACTCCCACTAGTAGCATTATGCAGGTTACATCCAGCGGCACCTCTCTGTTAGATCCTGACGCACTATTTGTGGGCAATTACTACGAAGGCACCAACTACGGAGCTAACGCGATAGGGTTATTCTTCAACCCGGCAGCTAGTAGAGACGAGGGAGTCGTCAGTTATTCGGACAATTACCCCAGCGAAGACCCCGCCGCTTTTTCTTTTGCGCACCCCCTGAATGCAGAACTGCATGACATAAAGATTTTCAATAAATACAAACTCGAGGGAGAGATAAGAAACAACGCTTCGGTAGGGTCCAAACTAACGAGCGATCTGATATTTTACGTGCCACCGCTTTTTACCAAAGACTCGCGAAAGAGGTATGTCCTCCAAACGCCTTTTTATAGTGCCACCGGTTCTTCCGAAGATCCTTTCAACGTCGCACTAGCATTCGGAGTGGGTGGTCTTAGCATAAACTTAGAAAACTTTACTAAGGAATTTGTAACCAATCAGTTTCCCAGACTTTTTAATCTATCTGCTTCTAGGATCGACACGCAGGTCAATATCCCGCGTACCGCCGATTATCTTCTTTACGAATCTGGCTCTTCCGTAAAGAGGAACCTTACGATCACACCTTGTGATAACGGCAAGTTTTTTCCAAACTTCGATCTACTCAAGACGGTGCCTTCTTCGGGAGTCACCAACATATCCTCGGGAACGACGTCGACAGACCAATATACCGGCGTCTTCGACGACAGGTTTGTAGACGCATTCGGTTCTTTGGATTTTTCCATCATCGATCTTTCGAGCATGGTAGATACCGGAATGTTGGCTTCGGGTACCATGATACCCACTCGTACAACATTGGACGACGACAATCCAGAAAGCACAGGGTTCGAAAATGACGGTTCTTTACTGGTTCCTTTGGAGGGGGCCACCCCGGAAGACCCAGGAGTAGCTCCAGGAAATATTTTGACTGTGCTGCAGAGGACGGAAGACCCCAGTTCTAACCAGGTTGTATTTTTTGATATCTCGAATATGTTTTATGGTGATCGCATCAAACCTAAAACATTGGTGATAGAGGACCTAAGCGTTACCGGCTCCGCCGGGCGCATGAGTTTTAAGTTCAAGGACGACGGACGCGGTAACCTGTACCGAGCCGACAGCCCTCCACCACATCCCACCTGGTCTTCCGTTGGAAACGTTTTGTACGAAGAAGGGATCATAGTAATAAAGACTCCACATGCACCGTTTTTCGGTAAGGACTCCTTTAAAGTGAGTTTCCTAGGCGAAAGAAACGTGCACGTCTTGGAGATACAGGTACCTCTGAACACATCTGCATTCAACTCCTCCAGTAACCCAACTTATTTAGAGATGGCTCCTTCCAACTATCGCAATGATACTGCAAGAAAGTTTACCTACATCACCGGCTTAAATCTCCACGACGACAACATGAACGTCATTGCTAGAGCGAACTTGGCCCAACCGATAGTGAAAACAGACTCGGATAAAATGGTGATCAAACTAAGGATCGATTACTAATGATACTTCTGGGGCTGGATATCTCTACCGCTGTGGTTGGATGTTGCATTATAGACACAGAACTGCCCCCTAGGGACAGATTGCTTCATGCGTACGCGATCGTATTGTCTAAAAAAAACGGCCTTTACTCAAAGGCTGATCACGTAAGAGATGAGTTTTTGCAACTCAAGAGAGGGTTTTCCATTGATCAGGTGCTGGTAGAAGAGAATCTCCAAGCCTTTCGCCGCGGTCTGTCTTCCGCGAAGACACTTTCTACCCTAGCAAAGTTTAATGGGATCGTATCTTTTTTGGCTCAAGACGTATTAGAGGTACCCGTAGAGTTGATAAACGTCAACAGCGCGCGTGCCGCCGCTAAGGTAAAAGTGGACAGAAAAATAGACGTCGATGCAAAGCAGCAAGTGTTGAATGCGATCTCTGGAAGAGAGGAGTTCAAAGGGTATCAATGGCCTACTAAGACCTTGAAATCAGGGCCCAGGAAAGGCTTGACCATAAATGCTCCTGAGTGTTTTGATATCGCTGATGCCGCTGTGATCTGTCTCTCCGGTCTGAGTACTGAACATTAGTGTTATACACGTAAAATTAACGTGTGAATTATAGACGCGATATAAAGCAGCTGCTTAACAAGGCTTTTGGGGGAGGGACCCCTTCTCGCGACGGGATAAATTATTCTCTTAGGTGTCCTACTTGTAACGACACCGACGCGTCCAAAAGAAAACTAGTCGTGCGTCTCGACGACGGCCGATTCCACTGCTGGGTGTGCGAGACCAAAGGCGGAAATATCCTCAGGCTGATAGGCAAATATAGGCCTGAACTAGTTCGTAATATTAGCTTAGAGTTTCGATCCGACGACCCGCCCGATGATATTCGCGAGAAAGTCGAGCTTCCAAAAAACACGGTGCTGTTAGGAGCGGTGGGAGATAAAACGGACCCCGACATAAAAGCAGTCTTTAATTACCTCCAACGACGCGGCGCGACTCGACGGGATATGTTAAGGTGGAGGATGCTTTCTTGTTCTACCGGTCGTTTCCGTAGGAGGGTTATCATACCATCTTTCGACGATTGTGGCGAAATTAATTTTTACGTTGCGCGCACAATAGATCAAACAAAAAAAATGAAGTATTTAAATGCCCGAGTCTCTAAAGACGATGTCGTCTTTAATGAAATAGACTTGGACTGGAGTAAGGAAATAATCTTAGTAGAAGGCGTTTTTGATGCCATAAAATGCCCAGAGAATGCTGTTCCAATTTTGGGCTCCAGTATTTCCAAGAACTCTGCACTGTTAAAGAAAATATCGACGCATCAAAGCCCCTGTGTAGTATCTCTCGATCCTGATATGAAACACAAGGCTTTTGCTTTAGCCGACTCTCTGGTCTCCTTTGGGTGCGACGTCAAAATCGCTTTTGCCCCTCCAAGACAAGACGTAGGCTCTATGGAAAAATCGGACGTGCGTAACCTATTGAGTTCCGCCGCGATTTACAATGATATGATGAGAATATCGCATAAGATAAATGGGATAAAATCCGGATCGATTTTTTGAGTAAATAATGAAATATAAATTTGCGCACTTCGCCGATGTTCACTGGCGGGGGCTTAGCCGTCACCTCGAGTATCGCCGCGCGTTCAGTAGGTGTTTTGAGGAACTTCGTCATGAGAATGTTGACGCTATTTTCGTCGTAGGGGACATAGTACACTCCAAGACCCAGGGGATATCCCCAGAGTTGATTGATAGCCTATGCTGGTGGTTCAGAGAGATGGCCGAGATGGCTCCCACATACGTCACGCTGGGAAACCACGACGGCTTAGTTCTCAATAAGGACAGGGAGGATGCTATAGGTCCAATCATTAGAGCTCTGGATCATCCACAGCTGCACTTGATAAAAATGACTGAAAAGGTGTCTTTCGATGAGAATATCGACATAAGTAACTTTTCTTGCTTTGATGAGACTAGTTGGCCAAATATTTCTCCAACCGAGGGAAAGATGAACGTTGCGTTGTTTCACGGCGCAGTACGCGGGAGCAAGACCGACATAGACTGGGAACTGGATGGTGAAGTTGAAGCCAAGATGTTTGATGGCTATGACTTTGTGTTCTTGGGCGATATCCACAAACATCAATTCCTCGACGAGGAGAGTAGGATAGCATACTGTGGGTCGACCATACAGCAGAATTTCGGCGAACTTCCCGGTAAGGGATTTCTTCTGTGGGGGATAGATTCGAGCGACGAGTACGAATGTAAGCACGTGGAAGTTCCTCATGACAGGCCGTTCGTGACCATCGACTGGATGGGTAACGTGACGAAAACTATTGATGAAGCCGAGGCACACCCAGACCACGCTCGCTTTAGAATAAAGACTACTCAACCGATAAGTCAAGGAGAGATAAAGCAGCTTTATAGCGCGCTGAAGGAGTTCAAGAGTGCTTCGGAGATAGTGATGAAGCATGAACCGCAACGTGTCGTCACTGATTTCGACACTGAGGCTTCTACAGACTCACAGAACCTGCAAGACCCTAGGTTTGTGTCACGCATGATACAGACGTACTACCAGAAGGCAGGACTTGGTAAAAAAACTAAAGAGCGATTAGACGAAATGCTACACCGGCTATGGAAGACCGCGATAAAGTCAGATTCTTACCCTGCCGGCAGATGGTCACTGAGATCCGTAGAGTTCGACAACACGTTCGGTTATACCAAAGATAATCGTATAAATTTTGATTCAGCAGATGGTATCGTAGGAGTTTTTGGAAAAAACAGGATAGGAAAATCCTCAATATGCGGGACTCTCATGTACAGTCTGTTCAATGCAACGGACCGCGGGCCCATTTCTAATCTCCACGTAATCAACACGAGAAAAGGGCATTGTAAGGTTCGTGCTGTGATCAGCAAGTCTGGAAAAAATTATCTCATAGAACGGCAGACGGTAAAGAAGCAGGCTCGGAATGGAAAATTGAGCGGTGTGACGCAACTTAATCTATTTGAGGTGGACGATGATCAAAAGATCATAAAAGACCTTTGCGGTGAGCAGCGCCGAGAGACTGAAAAAATCCTTAGAAAGATTGTGGGTACGGCTGAAGATTTTCTACTCACTTCTTTCGCTGCCCAGGGAGAGATGAATTCTTTTCTAAAGCAGAAGGCTTCCTCAAGAAAAACTGTCTTATCTAAATTTTTGCAACTCGATGTTTTTGAGAAGCTGCACGAAGCAGCAAAGGAGGAGAGTCTTGCAGTTAAACAACTGCTTAAGAGTGTTCCTGAACGTGATTTTGATGTCGCCATAATCGACCTTAAAAACAAACTCTCAACAAGGGAGAACGAGAGACAAACCGTCTGGGGCAGGTTGGAAAAATTCCGGCGCCGCGCGCGTGAGCTAGAGGTGACTTTGGCAACGAGGTCGGACGGTAACTTAGTGACTAAATTTGACGTGCAACAACAAGAGGAAAAGGTAGAAAAATTATCGGCCGAGGTGGAGAGGAGAGGCCTGACTGAAAAAATATTGACGGAGGAATTTGCGGTTTTAGAAGACAAGCTGGTAAAACTGTCCTCTTTTAAGAAAGATTTCCCCCTCGTAGATCTCAAGTCGTCGCTGGAAGAACAGAGGCAGCTGGAAACAAGTACGTCCAGCATAAAGCACGGCGTAGAGAAAGAAAAGCAAAAACTAAAGAGTTTGGAGAATCAGGTGGCAAGGCTAACGGATGTTCCCTGCGGAGATTCGTTCCCAACGTGCCAATACATTGTCAGTGCACGAAAAGCAAAAAAGAAATTAAACACTCAAGAAAAAAAGATCACTGAGTTGAGAGAGGATCTTTCGGCTACACGCAAGTGTCTAAAGAAGCTCTTAGATCAAGATCTGGAAAGCAAGCTCGATAAATACGACGTTCTTCTATCAAAGCATAGTAAGATGGAACTTGAAAAAAGCCAGCTTCAGATGACGTTGGCTAACGAGAGCGCCGATTTTAAAACTGCGCAGGAGACGTTGGAAGTAGAGGATCACCGGCTTGACGAAATGAGAGCCAACCTAGCAACTGATGACGCGGCCGCTCAAGTTAAACAGCTTCGCGAAAAATTAGATTTGTTTAGGGAAAAAATCTCTATGGACGAGACAAAACACGCCGCCGTCTCTGAGACTATAGGCCTTCTTTCCTCCGACATCTCTAAACTAAGAAAGGAAAAACACAGGTTTAGGGACCTGATAGAAAGCTGGAAGGTTTTTGACTTGTTCCTGCAAGCGACGTCTAAAAACGGAATTCCGCTAGAAGTCATAAGGTCAAGACTGCCTGAGATCAATGCTGAGATAGCAAGCGTACTGCAAGGCGTGACTGGCTTTACTGTTGAGCTTGAGTCGGATGAGGGGTCCAACGATATGGATATTTATATCAACTATGGAGACTCTAGAAGGATAATCGAGTGTGCGTCCGGTATGGAGAAGATGATGTCTGCCTTGGCCCTTAGAGTGGCGCTGATAAATGTATCGTCTCTACCTAAATCCAGTCTTCTAGTGATCGACGAGGGTTTCGGTGCTTTGGACGGAGCCAACGTTGAAGCATGCGGTAGATTCTTGGAGGCGCTAAAAAAGTGGTTCAAGACTATATTGGTTATTTCTCATGTAGATGCCGTAAAAGACGGGGTAGATAACGTGTTGGAGATTGAACGTCGAGGAGTGGATTCCCATGTCGTATTCGGCTAAAACTATGATAATTTACTTGGGAGACAGTCAACCGTACACTTGTGTTGTATGCGAGTTCGTTCTTAGGGACGATGAGGATGTTGAATCAGTGAAGACGGAGGGGGCATGCGAACACTGCGTCTTGATGTTCAAGTATTCTCGACGAAAAGAGTGGGATTCTGGATGGAGACCTACTATCGCTGAGGCAAGATGCTACTAAAGGTGATAATTATTCGGGGAGGCCAACCATGAATTTAGAAACCGTGAGAAAAATCGGAGATGTCCTCGAGACGTCTTGGGGCCGGTCTTCTAGCGAAGACGGCACATATTCCATAAAGTACGCTCTAGAGGGCGATCTACTAGTTCTTAAGTTTACCACCGTGGTAACTTTCGAAAGTGAGTCGGGCCTGCGCCCGCAGATCAATGTCGCCAATGAGCAAGCTAAGCAACTGATAAATGCGAAGATTTTGGATGTAAAAAGTTCTTATAAACAAGCTAACGACGAGCCACTTTCCTTGAAGGATCTCGGAGGAGCTGACGACTTAGAACTTATATCACCTGTCGGACCTAAGAAGTACGCCTACTATCGATACAACCACTCCTATAATGTTCAGAGTTAGTTGTGGCCAAGGTCGGCAAGCAAAAACAGATCAAAGAAATAATAAAGTGCGGTAAGGATCCGGTCTACTTCGTAAACAGATACGTCAAGATCCAACATCCTACCAGGGGACTCATCCCCTTCGACACATATAGTTTCCAAGACGACTGCTTTTCCGATTTTGTCGATCATCGCTTCAACATTATTTTAAAATCAAGACAGCTTGGAATATCAACGCTGACTGCATGTTATGCCGTGTGGTTGGCGTGTTTTTATAGAGATAAAAATGTTTTAGTTATCGCCACCAAGCTTGCTGTTGCGCAGAACTTCATAAAGAAGGTTAAGACGGCGATCAGGAGTATGCCAAAATGGCTTACAATTCCAGAGGTAATTTCTGCAAATAAGCAAGGGGTAGAGTTCAGCAACGGATCAACCATCAAAGCAGTACCCACGTCGGACGATGCCGGTCGTTCCGAGGCGTTGTCTCTATTGATAGTTGACGAGGCAGCATTCATTAGAAACTTCGACGAACTGTGGCTGGGGTTATATTCTACCCTATCGACCGGTGGTAGAGCCATCGTTCTATCTACACCCAACGGCGTGGGAGATAAGTACCATGAACTCTGTATGGGCGCTGAAAACGGAGAAAATGAATTTAATTTCATAAAACTCCTGTGGGATGTACACCCAGAGCGGAACGACGAGTGGTTCGAGAGCGAAACTAAGAACATGAGTCGGAAGCAGATCGCTCAAGAGCTCATGTGCGATTTTGCAGCCTCCGGAGACACCTTTCTTTCTTCTGCGGACATAGAGAAGTTGTCTATGAGGATCCAGAAGCCTTTGGAACGCTGGGGCCCAGACATGGGAGTGTGGGTGTGGAAATACGCCCTGTCTGAGCATAAATACGTTATCTCGGCTGACGTCGCCCGCGGCGACGCGGCCGATTACTCTGCATTTCATGTGTTTGACACTACAACATCTGAACAGGTAGCCGAATACAAGGGCAAAGTGCCCCCAGATCATTTTGCTACTTTGTTGGCAGAAGCCGGAAAACGTTACGGCACTGCACTCATATGTCCAGAGAATAACACATATGGTTACGCCACCGTCATGAAACTTGTGGACCTAGGTTACCGTAATCTGTATTTCAAGAACGAAAAAGATCGTTTTTCGGCGCTGTACGGAAATTCTACCCCAGACGTTTCTAGGATAGGCTTCCAGACAAACGTCCAAACTAGGGGACAAGCGCTAACCAAGCTGGAAGAATCCATAAGGACGAACGCTGTAAGATTTTACTCCTCACGGTTTTATGGTGAGCTCAAGACTTTCGTTTGGAAGGGCTCAAAGGCTCAAGCCCAAAAAGGAAAGAACGACGACTTGGTGATGTCAGCCGCGATCGGAGTATGGATATTCGAAACTACCCCCTCGCACAACGCGCAAGCGCAAGATCTCAATAAGGCCATGTTGGATGGTTTTGCCACTAACGACCGAGGGCAAAGAAAGCCTTACAACCCGTGGTCACGTTTCGCGTTCAATCCCTTCAAACCCTATCACATGTCTAGCATGCCCGCGAGTGGGTCTGCAGACGGGATAGATTTTAGCTGGGTTTTATGAGGAAGAATAAATAGATATTATTATGGTCATCAACGTGAGAGGATAAGATGCCAAAACAGCCAAGCCTGTTTAATAGACTGACCAGACTTTTTAGATCCGGTCCAATTGTCAAACGAAGAGTAAAGGATTACAGACAACCTGCTGCATCCTCGGCTCTAGAAGTCTTTAAACGCGCTCACAGCGACGTGTACAGCAATACCTTGAGTGCGTACGGATCCTACGACCGTATGTCCCGATACAGCGACTTCAGCGAGATGGAAACAACTCCGGAGATTGCTGCAGCATTGGACATATACGCGGAGGAGACAGTATCGCCCGACGAACACGGTAGGGTACTCCACGTATATTCAGAGAATAGAAAAATACAGGAACATTTAGATCATCTCTTCTACGACGTTCTTAACGTTGAGTTTAATCTCGTGATGTGGGTGAGGAACCTCTGCAAGTACGGTGACTTCTTTCTTTTTAACGACGTCTCACCGGAGTTCGGCGTAATCGCTGCGTATCCGATTGCAATAAGCGAGATGGAGCGAGAGGAAGGTTTTGATCCAGAGGACCCCATAGCTGTTAGGTTTAGGTGGGTGACACAGGGCAACCAGCTTTTGGAAAACTGGCAAATATCACATTTCAGACTGTTAGGAAACGATGCGTTTTTGCCGTACGGAAGCTCTGTCCTAGAATCTGCGAGACGGATATGGAGGCAACTGATCCTCATTGAGGATGCCATGCTGGTATATCGAGTGATACGTGCACCGGAGCGCCGGGTGTTCTATATAGACGTTGGTAACGTACCTCCGGAAGATGTCGCCAATTATCTCGAGCAAGCCCAGAGTACCTTGAAGAGAAACCAAGTGGTCGACCGCGATACCGGCAAGGTAGACTTGAGGTACAACCCACTGTCTGTAGACGAAGATTATTTTCTTCCAGTGCGAGGCGGAGAATCAGGAACCAAGATTGATACCCTCGCCGGCGGCCAGAACACGGCGGCAATTGAGGATGTCGAATACATCCAGAAAAAGCTTTTTGCTGCTCTGAAAATACCTAGAGCTTATCTCGGGTACGACGAAGAAGTAGGTGCCAAAGCCACTTTGGCTCAAGAAGATATCCGGTTTTCTCGAACCATCCAGAGGATACAAAAGACGGTAGTCTCCGAGCTCAATAAGTTGGCAATGATACACCTATATTGTCACGGCTACGAAGGTGAAGAGTTGGCGGATTTCGAGCTTAGACTATCTAATCCGTCGACTATCGCGCAACAGCAGAAACTAGAATTAATCCGAACCAGATTTGAGATCGCCGGCACTGCGCCTGAGGGGTCGGTTGATAAAGGGTGGATACAAAAGAACGTTCTTGGACTTACAGACGAAGAAATCAAAGATATCCTCCAAGGCCGAATCCAGGACAAGATAAACGATGCTGAGGTTGAAAACGCAGAACTTCCGGGCGCCGGCGGCGAGGAGGCTGGTGGCGAGATGGGCGGCGGGATGGGCGGCGAACCAGAGGGTGAAGGCTTGTTCGCAGCCGATCAGTTCGTAGGGGATCTATTGACGGCTCTTCCCCCTAAGGATTCAGGTGATGATCCAGAGGATTTGCCGGACGATGATTTGCTTGCCGATCTTTCTATAAACGACGACGATGCTCCCATAAAAGCCCAGGCGGCTATCATGAACGTTTTCGGTGGACCGACAACGCAGCGCAGAGTTTCTAGACATGGCCCTGCCTCCACCCACATGCCCGACATGCTTTCCATGACTTCGACTGGTAGACGATCCCGCGGCCAAGATACTCTCAACAAACCTTTCGATGACGATTTCACGAAATCTCCGTTTAAAGAGGCACAAGATACCACATTAATGCCACCAAGATTAACTTTTGATCTAGTTAAGACGCTCGGACACATGTCGAACAAAATAGGTATACCTAAGAGGGCTTTGATCTCGGAGTCTGAAGATATGGAAGAAGACACAAGGAGTGGTGACCACAATGGCGAAGCATAACAAGAAGCGCAACGTCGGTCTATTGCACGAACAGTTGGTGCGATACGCTAGCGAAAAATTGGTCGATGGAGAACGCGGATTTGCCGAACTTGCGATCGAGGTACTTCAAGAGCACTTCACTGACGGAAGTGAACTCAAGAAGGAATTTAGACTGTTCAATGCACTGGTTCATACCTCTGTAGAAGATAATGCGATTGCAAGGCAAATAATAAAGGAGAGCAGAGAGGCGTGCAAAAATCATGATTTTAACCAGCTGCGCTCTGAGAAGTCACAGTTGATAAAAGATATTAATCACAAGTTGGACCCGGATAATTTCTACAACAAAAAAATATCCAAATATAGGGTTTTTGCAACGGTGCAAGCACTTTTAAATGAGTGGCGCGGATCACGAAGGCTCGGCCCTGAAGAGGTGGTCCAATACGAAAAAGTATTAGAGGAGTGGCTTACGAGAAAGCCGATTGAGGCTTCAATGGATAAAAGTTCTGCCGCTAATCCCTTGGCTTTAAAGTTGATGATCGATAGATTCAACGCAAAGTACAACACTGTGCTGAGCGAAGAGCAGCAATCGTTGCTTGAAAACTGCTTGCACGACGATGAGGAAAAACTGGGAAACCAACTGAGCGATATAAAAACACGAGCTAAACTAGCTCTTCAGCGTTTTTACGACGATTGCGACAACCAGATTCTCCTTGAAAAGCGAGATATCTTGGAGCGTAGAATAGACTCCTTAGAGTTTGATGCTTCTAGGCGATCGATCGTGAAGGCGCTTACTATATGTGAGCTCGTGAAAGAGATGGAGGATGAAGATGAATAGCAAGAAACTGTTGACAGAGTGGCTGGCTTTCGAGTACGATGCCGATCTGATAAAAGAATCCATCGAAAGTAACGCCGGTAAAGTTCTTATGAAAGGTGTTCTGCAGAAGGCGGATACCTTGAATCAAAACGGGCGCATTTATCCTGAAGTCATCCTCGAGCGTGAGGTGAGGAATTATCAAAAATTCATAGGGGAGAATCGTGCTCTTGGAGAATTGGACCACCCGGACTCTTCCGTAGTTGAGCTCAAGAACGCATCTCATTTAATCAGAGAGGCCTATATGAACGACGGGGTTTGTTACGGTACGGTGGAGATTCTAGATACTCCTTCGGGAAAAATACTTAGAAGCCTCATCAGCTCTGGAGTGACGTTGGGTATTTCTTCGCGCGGCGTTGGAAGTACGCGCCGTGACGGTGATCATGACGTGGTACAAGACGATTTTCAATTAATATGTTGGGATTTTGTATCTGAGCCTTCCACACCCGGAGCTTTTATGATGGCCGAGGGCAAAGATTTCGACAAGACGTCTCTCAGGAGACATTTTAATAAAACAGACAGAGTTGATAGAATAGTGAATGACATACTATCTTGGGAGAATGAATAATGGGACAATGGCCTTCAAGCAACCACAACGACGTAGATCAATACGTTGGATCGCCTTTTCCTTATGTGACGGGCTCGGTGGTCGTTGGTACAACACCGGTGGAGATAAAATTCCCCTACGTGACACGCTGGGTCGTCGTCACTAACGACGGCGATAGCGGCAACGGACAACTTCGGGTGGGGTTCACTGAAAACGGTGTTAACGCAAACCCGGCGGCACAGACGAATTATTTTCTATTGCCGTCCCTTACGGGTTCGTGCTCTTCTGGACGACTTGAACTCAAACTTGATAGGATGTTCGTGCGCGCAGACGCTGGCACCACACTGTGTACCGTCTTAGCCGGTTACACGTCCATCCCGGTGGGAGACTTCCCGACACTGACTGGATCTGCAAATTTCACGGGAATAGGATGATGGCTAAGATCAGTAAAACACAGCTGAAGTCTGTTGTAAAAGAATGCTTGCTCGAGTTACTGTCCGAGGGGCTGGATCATAACGTCGCCCAGCTTAATACTCGGCGTAAAGCTAAAAAGAAGCAAAAGGTCGAAGAGCAGAGACTCGCAGAGCAGCGAAAGAGGTTTGAGTACACAGTGGATAATACAGTGACCGCAGTGACGGATGATCCCATAATGCAGAGTATATTCCAAGATACCGCTAGGACTACACTGCAGGAACAGACGTCGAATGAACCCAGGGGGCACTCGCAGGGATCTATACCTGTTAATACTGCTGGCTCTTCTGCAGCAGCCGGAATAGATTTAGATGGTATTTTTGACAGCTCTGATAAAAATTGGGAAAAATTGGCGTTTGATGAGTAGTTGCCCGGCCAGTTTGCCTCGCGAGTCGCATAAATATGAATATACGCGGAGGATAAAATGTCACGAAAAGTAAGAAAGGTCACGTCGGCTTATTTGAAGCAGATGATAGTTGAGGAAGCTAGGAAGCTTCGTACAGAGGTTCTGGAAACCGGAGCTTCCGATGTTGAAAAGGCGGCTGCATCCGCTGAAGAGGTAGATGCCGACAAGCTAGCTGACAGTCTAGTGAAAGACATAGATTTTGTCAAGGCTCTTAAAATAAAAGAAGCACGTTTGAAGAGGGCTCTGAGCGAGGTGCGCAGAGTTAAAGATAAGTTACGTAAAAGAATAACCAAGAGGCTATAAGATGGCAAGTCAGAAACAAACGATGGTTGAAACTACCCCAACCGAGTATAAGATGGGAGGAGCTGGATCCCAAGGCTTGCAAAAATTGTTTGCCGGCAGCCCAATCTACAAGGGGAAGATTTCTGACTCCGAGCGGGCCGAGTACTTCCAAGACAACGTTCTATCTGGAGTGCGCAATACGGGCTTTGGGTTAGACGGATTCGACACCGATTTTGTGGACGCTCCGGAATTGAGTGAAGTGAAGACTGGCGACGGAGGACTCCCTGCGTCTCCTTACGTTCCGAATCCAACTTCACCCGGCGAAGGTAGTCAAAATGCAACAGATCAGCCAGAAGCGCCTGAAGATTTTGGTAAGAATCCCAACTCCCAATACGGCGTCGGACCTGGACACACTCTGTCTCCTAAGGCCTCGGCAGAAAAGATTGCCTCTCAGAAGTTAGGTGATTACGTCCTGGGAAGATCATCTCAAGAATAATGAGCAGCTGATAGACTTGTGTGGACCAATACACAAATAGCAAAGTACATTGTTCCGCAAGTCGCCACCCACGGCGACGATCGTCTAGGCTTAGGATACGGCCAACTCCAGCAAAAATTTCACAAACCTATGGTATCGGCCCAGACTTTTCCGTTCCCCGCGGACGAAGATCTGGGTGACGACGAAGATGATTACCCAGGCGAAAACTCTCAAGGCGCAGTCAAGTCAAAGGTAGATTATTTTCAACCCAACGATTTCCTCGCGTACAAGAAGGCAAACAGACTGTATTACGCTGGTGCTTCTACCAAATTAGCTGCATGTTTTTTCCGGCCGGATGAAATCCTGCTTGAGATAGGTGCTACTGGCAAAAGTATCGTTCCGATTCCAGGGTTGTACAAGAACCGCACTGGACCGGCCGTCGGCGGCTATAGTACGGCACCGGTTTCATTCGACGAACGACCGTACAAAAGGACGGGCACTACTAGAGGATGGGCCGCTACACCTCCGGAGAGTGCCGTCGAGGCTGAAATTGAATACGAGGAAGATGAGCCCACTGAAGAATTTTTTGACTTGAAAAGCTTGGCTAAACTGCAGAGACGCAGTTTGGGAGAGCATTTATTCTTTTAGTGCGATATTTATCAAAAAGTTAGCAACAGGTTTTTTATGAGCAAATCACTTTACGAAGAAGCAATCGCCGACGCTGAGAAGCTTCGGGAACTAGCAGAAGAGACGGCGAAAAACAAGGTGGTTGAGGCGGTGATGCCTCAAATCAGGGACTTGGTCAATCGCAGGATCCTAGGAGAACAACTCGAGGATCTCGAAATTACCGACGAAGAGTTTTTTGAGCCAGAGGTGCAGGTCGATACCTTGCTACCTCCTTCGATAGAAGATGAATTGGACGTAGAGGAAGATTCCACTGTAGCTCCGGTGATTAATGTGTCCGCTCAGGGCGACGTTAACATTGAGGTGGAATCCGCCCAGAATGACGATGACATCATTTTATCGGATTCTATGGCCGAAGCACTCGCAAGATTGATAAAGGGAGATTCTCCCGAGAACGGCCGCCTGGAGGTACTTGAAAACGCTGTGCGGAGGATAAGCGGCATTTTCGATGACGGCATAGTCGATAAGATGTCCCACAGGCAAAAGGTTGAATTCAACAAATATTACAACCATTGTCTAAAAGAAGCGTTGAATTTGCGTAAAACAATCATACTTACCGAGTTGAGCGCTCACGAAGGGCTACAACAGAGACTGATCGAAGTTATCAAGGAGATGAGAGACATGTCAAATCGTCAGAATATTTTTGATTTCCTCTTTGAACAAGGCGACGACGTCACCGTCGACGTAGAAGATGAAATCACCGGGGCTGAGGCCTCTGAAGAAGTTGAAGGGGTAGCCGCTGAGGAGCCCGTAGAGGTCGACCCAGAAGAGGCGGCCGAGGCACTTGAAGACCTCGGTGCGGTACTCGGGCTTGATGTTTCCGTCGGAGAAACTGTCGAAGAGGTCGAAGTCGAAGAAGAGACTGTCGAGCTCGGAGCAGAAGATGCTGACGATGCTGTGGACCTTGATATAGATCTTGAAGAGATATACGGCGGATCCATGGATGAAGTATATGAGATCGATGAGACCATGCTTCGTCGTGAGATCAATCGCATGCGTAAACTTCGCGAGGACGGCGGCGTCGATGCTGCTGTACTTGACAACTTTGGCGGCGGCGAAGACGAAGGTGATGTCTTCGAGGTGAGTGAAGATGATCTCATCAATGCGCTAGCTGACGAGCTCGGCCGTTCTGACGTTCCTACCCCTAAGGTGGAAGCCGCGCGTCGTCGCAGGCACCCCCGAGCCCGCCGGCGCAGCCAAGTGGTCGAGTCGCGTACACAGAAAAAGCAACTTCATCAGTATCGTAATGCATTGGCTGGGATGAAAAAGCAACTTGTCGAGATGAATCTCTTCAACGCTAAACTCCTGTACGCTAACAAGCTTATGCAGAACAAGAATCTTTCTACGAAGCAGCAGCGAGCAATTGTCGAGGCCCTAGATAATGCCAAGACGCTCCGTGAAGCTAAGCTTCTATATAAGAGCCTGTCGGAATCCCTCTCCCGGCGCGCTCGCGGTAGTAAACTAAACGAGGGAAATTTACGGACGCTCGGATCGTCTTCCAGATCAACCCGTTCGGCTCAGCCGGCATCCAGTGGCGTTGAGGTAGATCGATGGGCAGTCCTCGCCGGAATTCCCGGTAACGACTAACCATCTTTAACTCAAGGAGAACAAAAATGAGTAAAAAGTTTTCATTGGATCAGTTGACTGAAGGTATTCGCCAGAGAAATCTGGGAGGCCAAAACAAGCAGCTGGTCGAGAAGTGGTCCCGTACGGGTCTGCTTAGAGGTCTAGAGGGAGTAAAGAGAGAGAACATGGCACGTCTGCTTGAAAACCAGGCTAGCCAGGTCCTCAAAGAGGCTTCTTCTGTTTCAACCGGTGGCGGTAACCTGACTAGTTCTGGCGACCTCCGCGGTTTCACGAACATCGCTTTTCCGATCGTTCGACGCGTGTTCGGCGGCTTGATTGCCAACGAGCTCGTTTCCATTCAACCCATGAGCCTGCCTTCGGGCCTGCTCTTTTACCTGGACTACACTTACGGTACCCCAACGGGTAATCTCGCAAGTCAGGGTGCTGCCTATAACACTGGTTCGTCTATCTATAGCGTTCCTACTGGTAAGGGCGTACAGTCTGGTTCTCAAGCCGTCGGTGGTCTTTACGACCTCGCCGGCCAGGGATACTCCCGTGTGCATTCCACGTTTGCCTTAGCTGCAACGGCCGACCTTCTGGCTTCCGGTGCGGTTCACGGTACTAACGGAGTGATCACGGCCGGTCGGTCCTGCCAGGCAACTGGCTCCGACGCCAAGTATCTCCAGTTTGATCCCCAGATCCTAAATTCGATCCTTAACAACGACACTACAGGTCCAGGCCACACGGTTGGTAATGGCGCGTATACGCTCGCTGCTTTTGCGACTGATAACATCCAATCTGATTGGGATTCCACCATGGTCAAAGAGGTCACGCTGCTTTCCGACGTCTTCGGCACCCGTCCCGCCACTCTGGGTAACATCGGTAACGACACTGATGGAAACGCAATTCAGGGTGGCACCGGCGTGCTCAACGTGCGCCGCTTGAACCAGTTCGGTACACTCGGGATCAATAACGTCTTCAGTGCGAATGCGTTTGCGGATCCGAGTGATTCTCGTTCGGTCATCCTGATGGTGCTCTCCGGAGTCATGGACGATGATAACTCGGCCACTGGTGCTCACCGTATGACGGTCAGCTATCCGCTTGGTGCTGCGTTGAACACCTCTGCTAACGCATCGTCTCTGGTCATCCCGGCGTTCGAGTCCGATTTTGCTGCGACTCCTTCCCCGGCGATTCCTGAGATCGACATCAAGATCGAGGCGTTGGCAGTCGTTGCTGAGACTCGTAAGCTGCGTGCACGATGGTCTCCTGAGCTCGCTCAGGACCTGAATGCCTACCACAGCCTCGACGCTGAGGTGGAGCTTACACAGATCCTCTCTGAGCAGATCGCTCTAGAGATCGACCGTGAGGTCCTAAACGACCTTCTTACCCAGGCTACTGCCGCCAACTATTACTGGTCGCGTGCACCTGGTAAGTTCCTCAACAAGGAAACGGGAGCCGAGGAGCTCGCTAGTAACACTCTCTCTCCGGGTCCTGCTTGGAGAGGTACCGTTCGCGAGTGGTACGAGACTCTTATCGAGACTTGCATCGACGTTGGTAACCAGATTCACCGTAAGACCTTACGTGGATCGGCTAACTTCATCGTGGTCGGCCCTGATGTGGCTACCATCCTGGAGTCTTCGGTCTTCTACAAGCCTAACTACACCCTCGATGGTGACGGACAGGTGAGTGGCGGAATGGTCATCGGCGCTGAGAAGGTCGGTAGCTTGAGCAACCGGTTCACGGTCTACAAGGACCCTTACTTCCCTCGGAATAAGGTCCTGGTCGGCTATAAGGGCGGAAGCTATCTTGAGACCGGCTTCGTCTACGCTCCGTACGTACCTCTGATTGTCACTCCGACGATCTTCGCGCCTGAGGATTTCACCCCGCGTAAGGGTGTCATGACTCGCTACGGCAAGAAGATGGTTCGTGCTGACTTCTACGGTACGGTCACTTGTGCTGACATGAGCATCATCTAGAACTTACTAGAAGATGCAACCTTGAAGGGGCGCCCTCGGGCGCCCCTTTTTTTTTTATATTCTCTCCCTCACTGGAGTGAATTGAGTATCTGAAGTCTCCTTCTAGGCGATTTGTTTCCCGCGTATCAAATACTTAGACTCATGAGCGTACGCAATCGAAAAAACCTGCAGCGGCTGAAGTCTCTCGTTTCTGAACTGAGTGATCGAGACGAACAGCTTAAGCGGGACGCTAATCTCTTTGAAGATTTCTTCGATAATTTTCCGCTGCCTGTTACGACGTGGTCTATAGGTCAAAACGGCGTTATTCTTTCTCAGCGCGGAAACGGCTTTGTGTGTGCAGAGGCAAAGACCATTGAAGATTTGTTTCTATGTTCTAAGATAAAAAACGTCTCTATTCCTCACCATCATTCCGCGCTCAAAGGAGAGAAAGTAGATTACATGGTTCAAAGCGGCGATCGATCGTTTTTTGTAAAGTTGGTTCCGCGCCATGACGACTATGGTGCCATCTGTGGTGTCACTGGGGTGTCGTGGGATGTTTCTCAAAACATGACTATGGTTTCTTGTTTAGAGACCATTCGCGAGTTGACAGAGGGACGTAGGGGAGATTACAAGAAAGTTCACCAAGAGTCGTCTACTGCTCTCAAGGCTAGCCGCCTGAGGCAAATGATCCTAAACACAGAGGGGTAAACGAATGCCAGAGAATTCACAGAATGGCTGGAACGAATATTCTAAACTGGTGCTCAAAGAGTTAGAGACTTTGTCTGACGGGATTGATATTTTAAAGGTAGAGTTGCAAGAAGTACGGCAAGAGCTGACAAAAATGCATGCTAGAGAGGATAAGGTGGATGAGCTCCGCTCATGGAAGGAAAGAGTGGACGACGTGGCATCCCCAACGCAACTTAAAGAACTCGTGGAAAGTGTGGAGGATCTTAAGACATTTCGCACGAAAGCGATAACAGTATTCGCTGTTGTTCAATTTGGAATGGCGGTGGCTATGTGGATAATAAAGGCAATATAAAGGAGATACAATGCCAGTTAGCAAGAAAAGTGATGATAAGAAGGCGGCACAAAGCAAGACGTCTAAAAAGTCTAAAGCCGCGGCACCGGCCGCGCCGGTACCCGTTGTGGCCCCCGCTGCTCCCAAGGTAGTACAGGCATCAAGAGCACGGTGCCGCCGACGAGGTTGATATAAAGATACCCTCTGTAACGATAGGAAATAACAGTGCCCAGCTTTGCTAACACAACCAGCCCCACTCCATTTGGATTTTTCGACGCCGAGGCCGACTTCCAAACGGAGGCCGATGCCATGTTGACTTTCGTTAAGCGTAAGCTTGGAGACGACGTGCTCTCGGTTGAGTTGACGAACAAACAAATATGGGCCTGCTTCGAAGAAGCGTTTTGTACGTACGGTGCTATCGTAAATGAACACCAGGCAAAATCCCAATTGGCCAATCTATTGGGAACCGCTACAGGGTCACTGAGTGGTAGTGAACAGAGGTTTCCTAGAGAGAACTTCGAATTCATGTTACGTCGTGCAGAACCCTATGCCATGGATGCTGGTACCGGAGGATCATATAACACATTCTCCGGCTCTATTGCCGCTCTGGACGGGGTACAGGATTACGACTTATATACTGATCTCAAGGACGATTCCGGGACGGCACTTTTTGCGAATGCAGCGAACTCCCCCCAGAGCAAGATGAAGATCATTGAGGTTTTTCATTCGAGTCCGTCCAACGCGTATAGGTTTTTCGACACCACTAGTGCAGTAAATTACCTCGCCAACGAATTTGCTTTCGAATCCTACACACCAGAGACGGTATTTTATATCCTCCCAGTCTTTGAGGATATATTGCGTGGTGGCATGCTAGATTTATCTACCCGTGTGAGAAGAAGCAATTACTCTTATCGCATATCTGGGACTAAGATTAGGATTTTCCCTACGCCCACCGGCACTCCAGTTAAACCAAAAAAGATTTGGGTTCGCGTAGGATTTAGCCCAGATCCTATGAATCCCAGCTACAACGATGAGTCTATCTATGGAGTCAGCAACCTCTCGAACGTTCCGTACGGAAATTTGATGTTTGATAGAATTAATTCCATTGGGCGCCAGTGGACCAGACAGTACTGCCTAGCTCTTAGTCAGGAATTATTAGGTCTTATCAGATCTAAGTTTGCGTCTGTCCCTATACCGGGAGGTGATCTGCAGCTCAATGGTACGGAGTTGGTAGGTCTAGGCAGGGAGGATCAGGCTTCCTTAAGGGACAGTTTGACAAATATGTTAGAGTCGCTTACGTACTCTGCTATGCTTGAGGACGAAGCTGCGGCAAGTGAAAACCTTACACGGATTCTTAAAAATATTCCCATTCCTAATGGGCGCGCTATCGTGGTAGGATAAAAAATGGCGAGGTTATTCATGACTCCGCGCGAGGTCGACCTGATCTCGGACATCACTAAGGAAGTCATTAAGGACGTCGTCGGCCAAAAGATATATTACTATCGTGTAAGAGAGGACTTGTCTAACGTACACGAAGTCTACGAAGAAGCCATGCACAAGGTTTTTGACCCTCCGGTTGAGATAGACGCGCGCGTTGATTGGCAGTCCAGTACCATATCGACCGGTCGTTACGGGAGCGAACAGGTAGCCAATATTACGGTGTTCTTACACGAGAGAGACCTGATCGACAACAACCTGGATCCGGATAGTGGCGACTACTTTAGCTACGGTGATACATTTTTTGAGATAATGAACGCCACTGTAGAAAGTCAAGTTTACGGACAGGTAGAACACAACGTCGGTTTGCTTCTGGAAGCCAAACAAGCTCGTATAGGTCTCATAGATAAATTACCCATCGGACCTACCGATGCCGTATACACCGATCCTGGAGCCATCCAAGAGGTGTTTGTGCAGCAAAGAGGTTTTGAGGAGAATAAGTTAGGACCCACCGGCGACGTCAGATCACTTCAAGAGAAGGGAGTTTTGGACGCACCAATCAGCGGCCCAGCTGAGATAGCTCCCGCCGGCGGAAACGGCTCTGAGGACGAGATCGGTATGATCGATTCAGCCTTCTACGGCGATTCATAAGAGGTTTTATTTTGTCGACAAGGACTGATATAAAGGAAAAATCCGCTGCTATAACACAGCAGGGAAATTCCATACCCGAAGACTATGACGTGCCTACATGTACCATAGAGGACGTGGACCGGTCCGTTTTTGAACTGTTCGATAAGCAGCTCCCGTTCACATATAAGCTTAAAGAGGGTACTAGGAAGGCTCCGGTTATATTTGCAACGGGCGAGCGTTTCGCAGTACTGCGTAGGAAGGAGCCCTTACGCGATAAGTCAGGTGCGTTGATTTTACCCCTCATCTCGATTATGCGTACCGGTGTGACGCAGGCACCAACCATGGGAGCCGGCACTAATCAAAACGCTGACTTGGTCGTGAAAAAGAGGTTGAGCGAAAAAGACCCTCTGTATCAAAATTTGATAAATAAACTCGGCCTAGTGAACTCAGATAATATGTCATCTCCCGCCGCCAAGGCACATCCCATGTCCGGGTCTCTCCCGGGAAGGTTAGCTACGCGTCGGCCGTCTCCAAAGAGAAGCGTCAATACTCTCGAAGGAAAACTCTTGGTGCCTGAACTTGGAAAGAATATTTTCGAGATCATAACCATGCCGCCGCCAAAGTACTATACGGCGACCTATGAGGTGACGTTCTGGAGCCAGTATACGCAGCAGATGAACAATATGCTCATGTCGATTATGAGCCTATACCAATCGTATTCACAGCGGACTTTTAGGCTGGAGAGTCCAAAAGGGTATTGGTTCGTCGGATATTTCGAAGACGCACTTACCCCTGGAAATAATTTTGATGACTTTACCGATAGTGAGCGTATAGTTCGTTATTCTTTCAACATAACGGTACCTGCTTATATAGTCGGCTTTTCATTTGACGGAGCTCAGAGCTCTCTGCGCCGATATCTTTCGGCCCCGGACATAAGTTTTACGGTGGATATCTTAGACGGCGAGAATTTTGTCAACAGGCCTGCCGCCGGGATTCCGGCCGGAGATACAGACGCTTACATCTTAGACAATATTAGAACTGTCGACGATCTACCTCCGGGCCAAGTACTTGGTATCCCCGGGGCGAACAGGGCTTTAGATACGTTGCCGGTTGCAAATATAGCCGGGGCCCAAACTACCAGTGATGTGAAGACGGTAAAAATGTCTAAAAATCCTTTCACTGGGCAGGTTAACCCCACAGAAGTATTAGTGAAATCGCGCAATAGACGCAGCGGTGAAACTGTTTTGAGGATTATTTTTGAGACCATGTAGTAAGACGCTGCACATATGCGGTGAATACTTATGCTTTCTTTGTTTTCACGTCATATTTATACATGATGAACTACCCCAGGAGATATGATGGCTGAGCAAACTTTTCGTTCACCGGGTTTTTTTGAACAAGAAATCGATCTTTCGGCACGAGTATCCGCTCCAAGCGGGACTCCGGCCGGAGTCATCGGTACCGCTTTAGAAGGTCCGGCATTCGTACCAGTTACGATAGGATCATTTGCTGATTTTGATGCGAGGTTTGGAACTCTAGACCCCGACCGCTTTGGGCCCTACGCAGTCCGCGAATTTTTACTGCAAAAAACATCGTTGACTTACCTGCGCGTTTTAGGCGCCGGCGCCAATGAATCAGCGTCTGATTTTTCGAACACCGAACTTCAAGGCGTTGTTAAAAATGCTGGTTTTAGAATTACAGGATCTCGAATAGGAGGCGGCGATAATCGGGACCAAGGAACAGTACAGTTCCTGGTAGCCGCACACACGGTCCCCATCGATGAAGCAGTTGGATATCCAATCTTCACCGACAATCAATCTTTTGACCTCGGCGGCCGCGATGGTGCAACAGACACCGTACGGTTGGTTCGCGGAGTCATACTGAATTCCACTGGCACGAAGGTAGAGATACTTTCTGCATCATCGATATACAGCGCCGCCGGCGTATCACAAGATAGCGTTGTCGCTACTTCTGTCTCTGGGACGCCTTTATCTAACTCTAGGTACTTCAAGCTAGCTGTTAGTTCCTCTACCGGCGGTGTAAATTTCGGTAATGACGACAACTCTGCAGGCGTTAGAATATTCACCGCTTCTTTGGATCCAAGTGACTCCAATTACGTCGGTAAGGTGTTGAATACCAATCCATTGAAGTTCCAGTCGGAGGGACACCTTCTGTACCTAGACCTTTCCGTGGAAAACGAATTAGCCTCCACGGACGGTCAGATCATCGCAATGCTGTCCGGTACCATGAATGCCTCTGCAGCTTCAGGAGACACGACTGAGACCTTCATAGACGCTTACGGCCGGTACGACACTCGTTATACCACTCCTAAAACGACTAAGTTCATCTCTCAACCATTCGGTGAGAAAGAGTACGATCTATTCCATCTCGAGACCATCTCAGACGGCGAGGTCGCTAACAGTAAATTCAAGATATCGATCGCGAACCTGCGTGCTAGCACGGACGATCGTGATAGGTACGGTACTTTTGAGGTACAGGTGCGTGACTTCAACGACACCGATACCGCACCGGAGATTCTAGAGAGGTACCCAGAGTGCTCTCTGAATCCAAACTCCGATCGTTACATTGCGCGTCAAATAGGCGATAAAAAAGTCAGATTTGATTTTGACCAAGAAGATCCGGACGAACGCCGCCTGGTAATCTCAGGAAAGTACCCAAACGTATCTAGAAGGATCCGCGTGGTGACGACCGAGGAAGTCCAGAAGCGTGAAGTGCCTTCGACCGCATTGCCTTTCGGGTTCCGCGGGGCATCCGTCGCGAAGACTTCTGACTCTCTCGTAGACATTGCCGGCGGGCAGTTAAAAAATGACAATAACGTGGCACTCGGAAGTGTCGCGACTCGCCGATTGGCAGGTACCTTACGAGCGTACGCCGGAGGAAAAGCTACAGATCTCAGTCTAACTGGATCCATCGTTCCTCCTATGCCCTTGAGGTTCAAGGTTACCCGTGGAGATGTCAATAGCAATACCACGCCTCCATATGTTGGAGCTCCAGGTACCAACGAGCGAACCGATGCACGCTATTACTGGGGTGTCAAAACGAATAAGATGCCAACCACTTCTTCCGTTCCGAACGCGGTATTGAATCCCAACGTAGGCGGAGTGGTTAACCCCCTGGTCCAGGCCTACACCCAGTTTGCCGGGATAGAAAAACTGGACACCTTGGTCACCGGCAGCGGCCGCGATTCTTTCAACAGCAATAAGTTCACACTAGCACGAGTGGCCTTGAGCAACCGTAGTACGAACAACGTGTTGACCGATCTGTGGACGACAGTTACCGGTACTGCTCGAGCGCACATGAAGGAAGCAGCATACATCCGGGATGGTAAAGTTGATCGCAGCTCTTACACCGTCGACGACGGCCTGATCAACAATAGGTTCACGCTAGCATCGCTTCTCAGCACGAGTTCGGTGCTGTTCAATCGTTTCACTGATTTTGCTAAGTTCACGAACATTTTCTACGGTGGTTTTGACGGTGTCAACATCCTGGATCGGGATCAATTCCTCTTCAAGGATCGAGCATTTTCTCCCGACGCTGGTGGAAAGGCTGGCGCTGTCACGCTTATGCCAGGCGGAAACGGAAACGGTCTGGCACAGATAAGCAGTAAGAATCAATCTGGAGAGAATCGACTCAACAACAACGTTGCTTCGATGAGACAGGCCGTGGACATCATGACCGATCCGATGTCTGTAAACATCAATATTCTAGCAATCCCTGGTGTGCGTGAGCCATTTGTTACTGATAGGGCTCTGGACAGGGTGAAGGATTACTCACAAGCCATCTACTTGATGGACTCGGCCCGTTATGACGAGGATCAAAACAGGCTGTATGACGATTCTTCAAAGCGCCCCGACGTACGAGAGACTTCGGAGCAGCTGGAGACGCGAGGCATTGATAACAATTATGCGGCTACTTTCTTTCCAGACGTATACATCAACGATCCACTAAATAATCAGGTCGTCAAAGTTCCTTCGTCGGTTGCTTCTTTGGGAACCTTGGCTTTCAATGACAAGGTAGCGTTCCCATGGTTTGCTCCGGCAGGATTCAATAGAGGCGGCCTGGATTTCGTAACCAACGTCGAAGTAAGACTCACCTCGGACGACCGAGACGTCTTGTACGACGCAAAAATCAATCCAATAGCCGTTTTTCCCAACGCTGGATTCGTCATCTTCGGACAAAAAACTCTGCAGATGGCAAAATCAGCGCTGGACAGGATAAACGTCAGACGGTTGATGTTAGAAGTTAAAAGACAGATCGTAAGAGTTGCTGATAAGCTTCTTTTCGAGCCCAACAACGCTCAAACGCGAGCAAGGTTCATTTCTCAAATTACCCCATTACTTGCTCTTATTCAAGCACAGGCAGGGATAGAGCAGTTCAAGGTAGTTTGCAATGAAACAAATAACTCCGCAGAAGATGTGGAGTCGAATAAGATGAACGGACGAATCATAGTGGTGCCCACACGCGCCGTCGAGTTCATTTCTATCGACTTTATAATCACAAACAGCGGGGTGAGCTTTGAGTAGACCATAAGTATTAAGAGAAACACGATTCAGGAGACGCTATAATGGCACAGTTATCGGGTAAAAGTCCAGGCGTAAGCACTAGAGAGATCGATCTCTCAGGTCCCACGCAAGTTACCCCGCGGGGCATTCCGGCTGGCATCATTGGTACATCGACTCGAGGGCCTGCCTTCGTTCCTGTCACCTTTGCTACCTTCTCCGATTTTGTCGCAGATTTTGGCGACACTGACGGTGAGAAATTCGGCCCGCTCGCAGTCAACGAGTGGATGAAAAATGCAACTGCCGGTGCATTCATAAGACTTCTAGGCGCAGGAGACGGAAAGCAGAGAGATGCATCTACGGGTGCAGTTACAAATGCTGGTTTTACTGTAGGAAATCAACTAACGCAAGACAACGGCCTCATCGGGGCTAATTCTTACGCGTATGCGGACGAATCAACCGGTGCGAGCTCAGGCTCCTTGGGGAGAACCTACTTCCTTGGTTGTTTCATGTCAGAGTCTGCGGGTTCCACCGTTTTTTCGGCTGCCGGCATTCAGTCCTCCGGCCAGACTGCGGCGCATCCAATCCTCCGCGGTGTTATGTTCGTTCCCTCCGGAGTCGTTCCCGGCTTGAGTTCCTCTCTGGTCGCTAACAACTCCGCTCCGACCTGGGCGGCTGGAACCTCATTTGGAGCAGGAAGAAACGCAGGTGCCGGCGTAGGAGACGTGACCACGGGATCCGCTAAGCAGGAATTCGTCATGATCCTCAACGGATTAAAGAATTCTAATTCTTACTCAAATGTCATCTCCGCCTCTTTTGACCCTTCGGTGCCTAGTTATTTTGCTAAAGTTCTAAACACTGACCCCTACCAACTGGAATCGGCCGGACACTATCTTTATGCTCACTACGACATAGAACCATCTTTGGCAGAGGTGACTGGCAGCGGAATAGGAAGCCTGGTTACTAACGCCGATGTTCCAAATGCCAAGGCGACCATGGCATTCTTGCTGACGTCGTCAATTGCGAGAGCTACGACTGCTGCTACTACTGCTAACAACGTCGGAACTCCGGACTTTGAGTCCTTCACTGATAGGTTTGCGAATGCAAAATCTCCGTTCGTGGTATCGCAAAAGTTTGGAGGTAACAACCAGAACTTATTCAGAATTCACGCTCGAGACGACGGTGCGAACGGAAACAAAATATTCAAGATAACGATAGAGAATATTCAAGCCTCGTCTAACGACAAAGAGCCTTTCGGCTCGTTCGACGTACTCGTAAGAGGATTCGGCGATTCCGATCAAAATCCGCAGGTGCTAGAGTCTTTCCGTGGATTGAGCCTGGACGCTTCTTCAGATAGGTTTATAAGCCGCGTAATCGGCGACACTAGAGCATTCTACGATTTCGATCGAGCTGCCGGCAGCCAAAAGCTAGTCATAGAGGGAAAATATCCCAACAACTCACAGTACGTCCGCGTTGAGGAATCTGACGATCTACGTAACAGAGAGCTAGAGAACACTTCCATCCCTGTGGGCTTCAGAGGGTTACCTCACTTAGTGACGTCAGGTACTGCCACTCCGCAACCTACGATCCTCACCGGGTCCTTGATCGTCGCCGGCATTACCAGCGACGAATTGGGCAGAGTGGTTCAACCTCCAGTGCCCATGCGAGAAAACATTGCTGTGGGCCTAAGCCCCAGGAAGAGGGCGGAGGTTTCTCTGACATGGGGAGTTCAGTTCGAGAAGAAGACTAACATAAACGAGCCCAACAAGAATCAGTCGTTGGATCCCACGGTCACCTCTTTGACGAAGTATTTCCCCGACTTTCACGTCTCGGGTCAGCATTCGATAGTCTCCGATAACGCCGGAGCTGCGGACGTAGGCGGCTGCGTATTGGATTGTGACAGGTTTAATAACAACCAGTTCTCTCTCGAGAAGATCGAGGTGATCACCGGTTCAGACGATCGTCCGAATTCAATGGAATGGCAGTCTGCAGCATACCGCAGAGACGGCGCACAGGTTGGTACGCTGACTGATCGTGACGGCACATCCGGTGTCGGTTCTAGATTGTTGGATCCAACTAAGGACTTCGCGCACCAGCCGACTAGGAAATACCTTAAGTTTACTTTCCCTCTGCAGGGCGGGTTCGACGGACTAAATGTATTCAACAAGAACAAAGTAGAGATGAACGACGTCTCCGTGCGCCGTGAGATGGATGACGGCTCTGAGTCTGGGGTGAGTTCCTCTACAGTGGCCTCTATTCGTAAGGCCGTTGACGTCATGGAAGAAAAAGTCGATGTTGACATACAGCTGTTGGCCATTCCTGGCATTCGCCACGAAGCAGTCACAGATTATGCGATCGACGCGGTTGAACGTCGTTTTGACGCTCTGTACCTCGTGGACATCGAGGAGAAGGACTCTGTGAACACGTACGTTACGTCGTCTGTGCAGACAATCAGCGTTGCTAATACAGTATCCAGACTTTCCGGTCGTGCCCTAGATTCTTCGTTTGCAGCTGCGTACTTCCCTGATGTCATAATGACGGATCCGAACACTAACACCAATGTGCAGTGTCCGCCTTCGGTTGCTGTTTTGGGAGCTATGGCGCTAAACGACAGGTTGGCTCACCCCTGGTTTGCTCCCGCCGGCTTTACGCGTGGTGCACTGGCAGGAGTAGTTGAGGCACAGGTCAAACTAAACCGCAACAACCTGGACGATCTTTACTCGGCGGACGTAAATCCGCTGACGGCATTCGCACACACCCCTGGAGTCGTGGTCTTTGGACAGAAGACGCTGCAGGCTGCACAGAGTGCACTGGACCGCGTAAACGTACGACGTCTTCTCATAGACGTACGTCGCAAGGTGAGATCGGTTGCTAACACCCTTCTGTTTGAGCCCAATCGAGCAGATACGTTGGCGAGATTCAGTTCAGCCGTCAACCCCATCCTTCTGCAGATTCAGCAGCAACAGGGTTTGGATAGGTTCAAGGTGCAGATCGATACGTCGACCACCACCCAGGCTGATGTAGAGAACAACACGATTAGAGGAAAGATCTTCCTGCAACCGACTCGTTCCGTTGAGTTCATAAGTCTGGACTTCGTAGTGACAAATGCCGGTGCGGAGGTATAACCGGGTAATCGCATAATTATGTAAAGCATCCCACAAGGAGTAGAAAGAGAAAATGGCAGATACATTTCCAGTAACCGACATGCTTCCCAACAAGTTTGAGCCGAAGCGTAAATTTCGTTGGCAGTTCGCCATCGAGGGCATCGATGCGTTTTTGATCAAGACCGCAAATCGGCCGACCATCACGACCGAGGAACAAGAAATTCCCTTCATGAATTCCACTCGGTACATTGCTGGCAAGACGAAGTTCGATGCCATCACCGTAACGCTACATGACGCAATAGCCCCATCAGGAGCCCAACAGGTCATGGAGTGGATCCGCACCCACTTCGAATCCGTATCTGGTCGTGCTGGCTACGCTGATTTCTACAAGCGTGATTGCCAACTTAAGTTGCTAGACCCCGTTGGAACAGTTGTTGAATTGTGGGATATGAAAGGCTGTTTCATCACTAACGCCACCTTTGGCGACTTGGACTATGGTTCATCTGATGCAGTTGATATAAGCTTGACGCTACGCTTCGACAACTGCGTGTTACAGTTCTAGTAGTAGTTCGGACTACTGACTCCGTTTAGAAATGCCGGCGGCAATTAGCCGCCGGCATTTTTTTTAACACGCATGCGTTTTGTGTCGATCGAAAATAGTTCCATATTAACATGGCGCTCCTCGGCTGTTATCCTTTACCGAAGGAGTGTTTAACGATGAGTAACGAGACCAGAGAGGGAAACGAGGTATTTACGGCTGCGCAGGCAGCGCAGGCAGGATTTCAGACGCGTAACGTCATGGCAGACGATTTTGGGTTTGAAGTTCCCATCGAGGCCGTTCCCCTGCCGTCAAACGGATCAGTATATTCACCTGAAAGCCCGCTATACCAAAAGGAAACTGTCGACATAAGAGCGATGACCGCCCGCGAGGAAGATATCTTGACCTCCCGTGCTCTCATCAAGAAAGGGACTGTCATCACAGAGCTCATAAAGTCGTGTCTGATCGACAAGACCATCAACGTCACCGATATGTTGGTGGGGGATAGGAACGCGGTGATGACGGCTCTGCGCGTCACCGGATACGGATCTCAATACAGTGTTGAGGTAGACTGTCCGGATTGCGGCGAGAAGTCCAAACAGGATTTCCAGCTTACGGATCTTCCGATCAAGAGGCTTGACATACCTCCAGTATCGGAGGGTGTCAATATTTTCGAACTTAACCTACCGATGACAAAAAAGACGATACAATTTCGTTTTTTGACTGGCAAAGATGAGACAGAGATTTCAGTCATTCAAGAACGCCGCAAGAAGAGCGGCGCTAAATCCGACAGCCTCGTGACCACTAGACTAAGGCACCAAATAGTCTCTATCGACGGCGTTAAGGATAGAAACAAGATCAATACTTTTATCGGTAATATGCCGGCCAGGGATTCGCTGGAGTTGCGTAAGTACATCGACAAGCACGAACCAGGTATCGACATGAAGTCGTGGATGGATTGCTCGAATTGTTTCGAGACGTCGGAGGTGCGGCTCCCAATGGGAGCCTCGTTTTTTTGGCCTGACGCCGAATGATAAGGAAATATTCCTTCAACATATCTTCATCCTGATGTATTATGCGGGCTTCTCTTACAGAGAGGCCTATACGCTACCTATATGGCAGAGGATATGGTTCATCGACCGCATCAACGAAGAGTTCAAACGCGCAGCCGAACAGAACGCTAATGCCAGCCGCGCGGCCCACCACAATACCCCAGACGAGCGAATGATGTCGGGCCGTGCAAGGACTGCGGTCCCTGCGAACTTACGACGTTTTACGTAAAGAGTCAACCGTCGCTAGCGCACTCAGCAGAATAGTTACAGAGTGTAGCATCATAGAGCGAGGAACATGGCTGCTGACGATCTAGGACAACAGGTGGAACTCCAACAGCAGATGAATAAGCTGCTGCAGGAGCAAGCTCGGCTCACACGCGAGCAGATCACCTTGATGGGTCAGCAATCGGCCGTCGCTAAAGACATCTGCAGTTCCCTAGAGTGTGTAGACCTATCTGAGACCACACAACAGACGACAGAGCTTACCGAAGGCCTGGAGCAGGCGGCCGACAGTGCCGGAAAAACATCAAGCCGACTGGGTGAAGTGGTCGATGCTGCTCCAAAGATCGGCCTACTAGCCGGCGCTTTCCGCGGCTTCGTAGGTGGAATTAAAGGCGCTTTTGAGACCATACGGAATTTGGCCACCGCTGTATTCGATCTGATGGCGGCGCTCGGGAAGCTGTCGCTGACCATCTTGGCTACCCCTTTCAAGATCTGGGGGGGACTGATCAAGATGTCTCAAACTGGCGGCATCGATCCTCTGCGAGAAGCTTTGGAAGAAGTGCGAGGAGAGTTTGGCAGTCTGGCAACCAACGAGGGCAAGATGCTCAAAGACTCCGTTGGTGACCTACGGAGCCAGATGGGCAACCTCGCCGGTACCGGACTCAGCATGTCAAGAGTCTTCGGTTACGGCCGAGAGGGGCTTGCAGCATTCCTCAAAGAGAACGCTGAGCTGGCAACAGCTCTGGGGTCTTCCTTCAACAAACTGCAGGGAGACATCGCTGGAAACACGGTTGCTCTGGCCATGTACAGAAAAGGGTTAGGTCTCACGGCTGAACAGCAGGCCAAGCAGATAAAGGTGGCCCACGCCAGAGGTGAGTCGATCATCGAAGAACAGACGGCTTTTGCCTCTATGGCGATCCAGATGGGAAAGTCATTCGACATCAATGCCAAGGTGGTGGCCAAGTCCATGGCGGCCATGCAGGACGACGTCAGCACGTTCGGCCACATGAGCGTCAAGTCTTTGGGCGCCAGTGCTGTTTATGCACAGAAGCTCGGCCTTGAGGTAGAGGATTTGAAGGGCGTTTTCGACAAGTTCGACAACTTCGAGAGTGCAGCTACAGGCGCTGCAGAGATGGCTCAAGCTTTCGGTATGAGTGTCGACACGATGGCCATGCTAAAGGCTGAGTCTCCGGCTCAGATGATCGATGAGTTGAGGCAGTCTTTCTTTGCAGCAGGGCAGTCCATGGAGGGCATGGGCCGACACCAGAGAAAGCTGCTTGAGCAGCAAACTGGTCTGACTGGTGCAGCCTTGGATGCAGCGTTTGCAAACGAGAGCATGAGCCTCTCTTATGAGGACATCGAGGCCGCTGCCGAAGAAGCAGAGGGGAAGCAGCTCACTCAAGCCGAAGCAATGAAGGAGCTGTCAGATTCGATCCAGAAGCTCGTCAAGTCCGGTGAACACGGATTCACCGGGTTCTTCGATGCATTCGTGAAGGGCTTTGAGAAGGGGATCATGCGCTCCAAGGATTTCCGCAAGCTCATGAGGTCCATTCGGCAGAGTCTGCGGTATGTATACCGTGCTGGAATTACGGTGGGCAAAATGTTCGTCAAGTTCTTTCCAGGCATACAAAAGGTCTTTGAGGGCCTGCAACGTATGTTCGATCCTGAGAGATATAAGATGCTATCCAAGAACCTCATAAAGGTTTTCAAAGTCTTCTTTAAGGATCTAGAAGTTGAACCGGAGAAAGCGATCGTTAAGTTGATGAATTCTTTGCAAAAAGTGCTCCTGGATCATCTGGGGTCAGGAGGTTCTGGGTTAAAAAAAATCGGAGAAGGGATGAAGGCCTTCGG
>Ga0080013_1000921_pt1 | contig 40140 bp, 62 predicted proteins | sample ETNvirenome_6_85_FD_69236 | JGI IMG/M metagenome (GOLD analysis project Ga0080013, IMG submission 69236) | Marine viral communities from the Pacific Ocean - ETNP_6_85 (SPADES assembly) (version 2) | ecosystem: Environmental > Aquatic > Marine > Oceanic | place: Pacific Ocean | collected 2013-06-19 | reverse complement strand
TAATAAATATAGTCCTTTTAAATCTTTTGTCAAACCTTATTTGTACAAACTTGCAAAATTGTTTGCCGCTATTTGCGGATTTTGCCTCCTATCATACAAAGTTTTGATAAAATTGCCGCCTGGCTCACTTAAACAGACTTTTACGCCATGGTGTACTAGCATAAAAGAGCGGAATACCACATACCAAGCTGTAAATGATTTCATTTGTTACTCTCCAGATGATCCAATATTAGAATAAATACACTTAAACCTATTATTACCAGTGATGATATCATGCTTAACTCCATTGATCCGCCATAGCTTGTGCTATACCGGAATAAGTTTTGGCCCTTTCAAGTCCTCTTTTTTCAGATGGCCCTAGTCTGTTTTGACCTGAGTCTGTTTGATTTGCCCATCTGTTTTTACCATTAACAACCCTAGGTTGTATATATCCAGTATTTTTGAGTTTAGGCAAACCCTTCAACCATAAACATGTTGATTTACTTGCATCACTCCCAAAATTATATGGTTGTATAATCTGGTCTGGTTTACGCCATTGTGTAGATATACAGCCTATGGGATTCTCAATAGCTATTTTATCGCAATCTACATTTGCAATAGCCATTACAAACTTCAGAGCTTTTTTAGTCAAGGCAGACCTTCCCTTAATCCTTTTATTCCAGTGTAAACCACTGGAGCAAAGGTAAGTACAAGGAGGAAATGCTATTATCATGTCCCATTTCTGAGATAAGACCTCCATTAAATCACCTTGTATATGCGGCCCATCAACATCAGTTGGTAGGATGTCGCATGAGATGGCATCATGCCCCTTGGCAATAAATGCGTCACGCACCGCACCGCTGTATTCGCAAGCTACCAGAATCCTCACGATACATCTCCTGCAAACCTATATGTTTTCATTTTAATATACCTCTACATAACAGTCGTTATGCTCTAATTTAGAGCAGTTTAACCAACTTTCGCAACCATTGCAAAAGTTAGTGACGCAATCTTCGGTATGCCCATTTTCTGACATACAAAAACATTCTTTATGCCCTGTGTCCCAGCAATCGCCGGATATTACTATTGATGAATTATCATCAAAAGTATATTTAGTGGACTCACTTTTCCAACTTTGATCAACTTTAGTTGACATTTTATTGCAAACGTCAAATATGTTGCCAAGCTTTGAGTCGAAACTCTGCCCATCTTCGCCAAATAAAACTGCTATTGATTGCGCCGTATCCATTTCAACTTGCCTTGAAATTTCGCCATCCACTTTTGCCATCCATTGTTTAAATGTCATTTTCCACTCCCAAATAAAGTTAAAGATACATGCTAGCACAATTACTAGCCTGGCGGTAAATTAATGTAATGGAAATGCTACTTTAACAAAACCCTTTGAATTATTGCAATAACTACATACTTTACAATCTCCGCCACAAGTGAAATACCCCTTTTCGGCTTTCTCTCCCTTTTGTAGTACCACTGCTAATCCGTCCAAATCATCATGCGGTACACTAGCAATAATACGAAGATTAGCAGGGCGCATGCTAAAATCAAGGTTTACAGCTTTTGTATAGGCATAAAATTGGATATCAGGCAATTGCCTTGCTATTTCAATCCACTTAAGGAAATAGGATTGATCAAAAAAATCTCCGCTTTCATGTATGCGAATCGTATCAACATTGAGCTTGATTATCCTTAATACCGTTTTATTCACAAACAATTGGTTTAATGTATCAGACCAATTGCTCATGCGCGAAGGTAAGACATTAGGATACATGCGCTCTGCTTTCAATGCATAACAGAAGTCTTTACAGTCAAAACAGTTAGAACATGTTTGAACGGCGGGTAAATTAAAGATGCCCGTAGTTGTTGGTAATTTACTATTCCCTTTTGATAATCCCATTTTATCCCCTTTCGTTATCTGTTATCTATCCAATTCTTACCAGCTCATTTGAGCTGATAAGTATGGATAGACTAATCAGAAATCTACCCTGTTACTCTCCATATTTAATTAATTATTACTTATAATTCTATCATAGAAAAAAAGGAAAATAAACACTAAAATGCAAAAAAAAAAAGAAAATAAATGAAAATAATCGAAAATAATTATCTGGCATTGTCGCCAGGGAGTCACCAGGGATTTTCGCCTTTTGTTCGCCTTAGCGGACGGTCTTTCTAATTAGCAGGAGACACAAACCATGCCACAATCAATATAATGCTTGACAGATTACGAAATATAGTTTAGTGTAAAGCGAATGAAAAGCGAAAATGAAACGATCGGTCTTACTAGAGAGAGTCTATAGATATTGAATAGACAGTATACAGAGAAACAACTGAGATTTATTACTGCTATTATCGCTGGTGAGACAGCAAAGCAGTCATATATTACAGCAGGTTACGCGAAAAAGGGAGCAAGTACAGCAGGGCCTTTGTTGCTAAAAACCCCCCACATTCAATCTGAGCTAACCAGACGGCAATCAATATCAGGCAAGTATGGCGTTAATAAGGAGTACCTAATAAATGAACTCCAAAACAATTTATCCATTGCTCGTGATGATAACAACGATATAAAGACGGCAAACGAATGCATCAAGCTCATGGCACAAGTTGAGGGTATAGTTGGTGACAAGGGTAGCAAGACTCAACCAGTGGTCAACATCGATTTAGGCGGTGCTATTGAGAGGCTAGCAGGCAAGGCACAGGCAATGGGTCCCATAAAGCATGCTTTACCCAAGGCAGGGGGGACACCTACCCTAGTAGACAAGCCCCATGGTGTCAATATATATACACCTCGTAATACCTCTGGGTCAGAACCTCATAAGGTCTCTGATACGGATAATGTAATAGATATGCCCCCATCTGATGACAAGACGGTGTCCTAAATGGATTTCTATGGCACTTGCTCAGGTGGGGGTTAAAAAAAATTTTTTTGTGGGGTTCGAGTCCTCGTCCCGACTCCATATTAGATGTTGGGTGAAAAAAAATTTTTTTTTTAGTGTGGAAAATTCAAGTCTATATGTATAAGAGGTCTATTGAGCGTATTCACTGAGAAAGACGAGAAGGTCTTATTAGAACACATAGTTAAGTTAAGGCACGACCCTTTGGGATTTGTGATGTTCTCCTTTCCTTGGGGGCAGGAGAACACAGAATTAGCTAACGAGGATGGGCCTGATGATTGGCAGAGGGAATTTCTCATTGAGTTGGGGAAAGCTAGTGAAGAGGGCGACATATCGGGTGAAGTTGCTCAGTTATGCACTGCTTCTGGTCATGGTGTAGGTAAGACTGCCCTTATCTCATGGATCATATTATGGTTTATGAGTACTCGTAACGCTCCCATTATCAAGGTAACTGCTAATACAAAGAACCAGTTGGAGACCACCACATGGCGTGAGCTGGGTAAATGGCACGAGATAATGGTACATAAACACTGGTTTCATCATACTGCTACGAGGTTCTACTACGTTCATAATCCTAAAAGATGGTACGCAGCGGCTATTCCGTGGAGTGTAACCCGTAAACAAGCCTTTGCCGGAACCCATGATCAGTCTGTATTGATGATATTTGATGAGGCTAGTGAGGTAGAGGATGTTATTTGGGAGACTGCGTTTGGCGCATTGACGACAGATGGGTCGATGATGATAGCTTTTGGTAACCCTACACAGAACACTGGCATGTTTGCTGAGGTGTTAGAGGGTGAATTTGCTCACAGGTGGCATCAGTTTCGTGTGGATTCACGCAACGCCAAGAAGGCTAACCAGAAGAAGATACAGGAATGGATTGACGACTACGGTGAGGACAGTGATTTCGTAAGGATTCGTGTGAAGGGGATGTTACCTCGCACAGGTAGTTCTCAGTTGATTTCCCTTGATTCCATCCTTGATGCAATAAACAACACGGTGGTAGAGGACGTATACGGGGCCATGCCTGTTGTTCTAGGGGTGGATGTGGCTAGGTTTGGTGATGACCAGACGGTACTTGTTGTACGCCAGGGCCGTAAACTGCATGAGATAGAGAAACACAGGGAACTAGACAATGTCCAGGTTACAGAGAAGGTGGTCAGACTCATCCATTATTGGCAGCCTAGGGCTGTGTTTGTCGATGGTGTTGGTTTAGGTGCTGGTGTTGTTGATATCCTTAAACACGGGACGTGGGGGCATATTATTATTGATGTGAACATGGGTAGAAGTCCTGAAGATAAGAAGTTATACTTCAATAAGCGGGCAGAAGCATGGGTGAAGGTGAAGAATTGGCTCAATAGTGGTGCAGACATACCTAAAGATGACGATTTAAAAAAGGATCTGCAAAGTATTGAGTATAAACACACGGTAAATGATGCTTTACAGTTGGAAAGCAAGACAGATTTAAAGGCGAGAATAGGGTATTCCCCTGATTGTGGTGATTCATTGGCGTTAACTTTCGCTATGGACATACATGAGGAGGCTTATGATGATGATTACGAAGATAGTGTAATGATGATGGGTGAATCTACAGGAATGACAGGGTATTAGAATGAAACTAGAAACAATACTGCAATTGGACAATATTGCAGACAATATGGATGAAGAAGACTTAAACCGGATAGGGTCTGACGTAGTTAAAAACTGCCAGACTGATAAGGATTCAAGGCAGGAATGGTTTGATAAAGTTCTTGATGCCCGAAAGATAAGTATGCAGGAGGTAGAAGCTAAAAGTTTCCCTTGGCCTGAAGCAGCTAATGTAATCTTTCCTCTAATGAGTATGGCTTCAATGCAGTTCGCTTCACGGTCTTACCCCTTGCTTGTACAGGGACGTAATGTGGTGAAAACTGCCATATGGGGTGATGACTCCAGTGGTGAGAAAGTTAAGCGCAGCAGTCGCATAGCCCAACATATGAACTACCAGTTCCTTGAGGACATCCCCGCCTGGGAGGAAAGTATGGATAAAATGCTCCATGTCCTTCCAGGTGATGGGATGTGTTTTAAAAAAGTGTATTGGGATAATGGCCCTAAGAGTGAATTAGTCATCGTAGATGACCTTATAGTGGACTATTGGGCCAAGTCTTTAGAAGATGCTGCAAGGGTTACGCATAAGATCCCTTATACAAAGAATGAGATCCTCTCAAAGGAACGCTCAGGTATTTTCCTTGAGTATGACTACGGGACGGCCCAGGTGCCTACAGAACTCCTAGGAGCGACTCAGACGGATGAGGACACGCCTCATTTCTTTCATGAGCAGCACCGGTGGCTAGACCTAGACGATGACGGGTATGAGGAACCATACATCGTAACAGTGCATGAAGCTTCACAGAATGTCGTAAGGATAGAGAAACGGTTTGATGTGGACTCTATTGAGTTCAGTGATAAAGAAGAGGTCATTGACATCAAGGCAGAGAACTTCTTTACGAAGTATGGGTTTATCCCTTCTGCTGACGGATCGTTTTATGACATGGGGTATGCCCATCTCCTTTACCCAATAAACAAAACCGTGAACACGGTACTCAACCAGTTGCTTGATTCAGGGACTTTAGCCAACACAGGTGGTGGTTTCCTTGGCCGAGGTATCCGTATGAGGGGCGGTAATGTCCGATTTAGGCCGGGTGAATGGAAGTTCACCGAGTCTACGGGTGATGATTTGAGAAAAAACATCGTTCCCATGCCCCGGAGTGAACCTTCAGGTACTCTCTTTTCTCTTTTGGGGATGATGATAGAGAGTGGAGAGAAATTAGCTAGTGTTACAGACGCTCGAATGGGGCAGTCTCCTGGTACTCATGTCCCTGCTACAACCACTCTTGCTTTAATTGAGCAGGGGGAGAAGGTGTTTACGGGCATAGCAGGACGACTGCACAGGTCGTTGAAGGAGGAAATCCGCAGGGTGTTTTACCTTAACCGTCTTTACATGGAGGATGAGGAATATTTTAGAATTCTTGACCCTCAACCTGATGAGAAGGCTGGACAGACAATTCAGATCAACGATTACCAACAGGACGAGACTGACGTTCTCCCTTATTCAGATCCTGGTGTTGTCAGTGATATGCACCGTATGAAGAAGATGGAAGCGTTGCAAGGGTTCTATGGACGACCTGAAGTGAACAATAAAGAGATTGTGAAACGAAGTATTGAAGCGTTGGCTTTACCTGATGCACACAAGATAATGGAAGTCCAACCCCAACCAGATCCCAAGATGCTTATTGAGACAGCGAAGTTGGAGAACGAGAAGATTAAACTTGAGATTAAGAACAGAGAACTTGAACTCAAGATATTTGAAAAGACAGGCCAGGTATTCGAGAGTCGAAGCAGGGCGCTTAAAAACTTTGCCGAGATGCAGGAAACGCCAGAGCCAGAGTTGGCGGATGCAGCGGAAATGTATGCGGCAGTAATGAGAGAGGTAGAACATGAAGTCCCAAGTGAACAAGGAGGAATGGGAAGACCGGAAGGCCCAGTTCCAGGATTGGAAGACCCACCCGGTAACAATGGTGCTGTTCAGGGCGCTCAAGGAAGACCGCCAATGGTTCCTGGAGGAGATGGGCAAGGGATCGTTCCTACACGAGCCTATCCTCCAGGCGTTGAACGTGGGTAAGGTTGAGGCGATAGATAGGTTCCTCAGCCTCGATATGGGTCAGATAGCAGAAAGTCTTGATTGGGAGGTAGGAGATGAATAAGAGTGGATGGAAGGCGGCGGGAGACAGGGTTTTAGTTAAACCTGTAGACATTGAAGAGAAGACCGAAGGTGGAATTTATCTTGCCAAACAGGGACAGGCGAAAGAGCAGAACGCTCAGATATATGGAGTTCTTGTAGATGTAGGGCCACTAGCGTGGATGGATTATGACGACACGCATTGGGCAAACGTAGGTGATGAAGTCATTTACGGAACCTACTCAGGGTTAAGGATACAAGGTGATGACGGGTGTGAGTATGCCCTGATGAAAGGCCACGAACTTAATGGAGTTAGACCATGTCAGAAATAGAAGAGACTGAAGAGACTCAGGAGACTGAGAAAACACAGGAAGTAGAACTTACCCCTGCTGAGAAAATAGCGACAGAGGGTGGATGGATGCCTGAAGAGGATTTCAATGAAGTCCATCAGGGAGATAAAGAGTGGGTATCTGCGGCTGAGTTCAACAGGCGTGGTGAGTTGTTTGAGAAGATTAACTCACAGAGTCGCAAGATTGACCAACTGATGCAGAGTCAGGAGATGCTAAAGGATACGTTCAAGGGGGCGAAAGCCGCCGAGTATGAACGTGCCAAACGGGACTTGATGGTGGAACGGGATACGGCTATTGAGGACGGCGAGAAGGATAAGGTTGCGGAGATTGAACACCAAATCAATCAAATAAACGCAGTTCAGTATGCCCCTGAACCACAACCGGCCCCGACCCGTGACCCTGAGTTTGATAAATGGTTAAGCGATAACCAGTGGTATGGGAACAATAACGAGATGAGGATGTTTGCTGACTCGGCATGGGACAACATAGCCAAGCAGTCAGGGGCTAACTTTAACCCTACGGAGATGTATGGAAAGGTGGGGGAGATGGTAAGGAAAGCTTACCCTGACCAGTTTCAGCGCAAAACTCCTCAACAGGTAGGCAAACCTAAAGCTTCAGGGAATCGCTCTTCTAAAGGGGTATCTGTTGAGTCTCTACCTGAAGAGTACAGATACCAACATGACCAGATGGTTAAGAAGGGTCTTTCCAGTAAGGACATCATAAAACAGTGGGTAGATATGGGTGCTATTGAGTAGTGCAATACTACTTGACAAACCTAGATTTTTAGTGTATCATACGGAGACAGTTATGAAAGAAACAGGAAATAAGGCAAAGAAAGCCTCCGAAAGTCAAACCGCCACAGAGGCGACTATTCCTAGTCGATTTGAGAGACTACGAGAAATAGGACTGAAGAATCGCAATAGCGGACGGAAACGTACCCCGGTAACCGGTGGAGATGTTCTGTCGGCCTCAAGAAGAGAAGGATTTACGAGGAGATGGGTAGCGGATGAAAAAGGCAGAGTAGAAAGACACGCTGCCGCTGGATATGCCCCAGTCTTCGGACAGGAGAACGATACGAGTTCCCCATCAGAATCAACGCCATTACAGCCAGGAGAGGTGGTAATGAAGCCTACCAAAAGTGTAGATCATAACGGAAAGCCTGTTATGTATGTGCTGATGGAACAGGAACAAAGTGTTTATGATCTAGACCAAAAGCGCAAACAGGAGCGCATAGACGAAATCGAGGAGTCGATGACTGTGAATGTTGATAAATCTACACCTACGGCTGAAGGTCAATATGGAAAGGTTTCCATTTCCAGAGGTTGATAGGTTCGGAGTTTAAATAAATGGCTAATACAGATCGCCCTAATGGGCTTATACCTGTCGGTAGCTACGCTTCTTCTCCTCATAATGGTCAGGTTCAGAGATTTTTTATCCCTGCCTCTGATTCTACCAATACGTTTGTTGGTGATGCGGTGAAGTCGGCTGGTGGTGCTGATGCGGATGGTGTTGCTACGGTTGCTCAGGCAGCCGCTACCAATCCCATCCTTGGTGTGATTGTGGGTATTGAACCCCTTCCTTTTACTTCTAATACTTCCGATAATCTGCGTAACGTGTACAGAGCAGCTTCTACAGCTACATATGTTCTCGTCAATGTAGACCCAATGACCGAATATGAGATTCAGGACGACTCAGTAGGCGGCGACCTTGCTGCTGTAAATGTTGGTCAGAACGCTGATATAGTTGTTGGTACAGGTAATACTACAACCGGCAAGTCTGCTATGGAGCTTGATGCTTCTTCAGCTACGACTACTGCCACTCTTCAACTTAAAATCACAGGCTTGGTGCAACGCCCCGACAATGCAATCGGAACGAATGCACGATGGTCTGTGAAAATCAATAACCATCAGCTTGGTAGCCATACTGGCACCGCTGGCGTATAAAGGAGGTTTAAATGGCTGTTACAACTACTGGCAGTTTTGCTAAAGCCCTCTGGCCTGGTGTTAACACATGGTATCAGCAGAGGTATAACGACTGGGACGAGGAGTGGAAAGATCTCTTCGAGCAGGGTAAATCCGATAAGACCTATGAAGAGGATGTCGGAATCATGGGTTTTGGTCTTGCCCAGAAAAAGACTGAAGGAAAAGGAATTGCTTACGATAACACCGAGCAGGGATTCATCTCTCGCTACAACAACGTAGTGTATGGGTTGGGTTTTCAGGTTACTCGTGAGATGTACGAAGATGACCAGTATAATGTCATCGAGTCCCGTTCCAAGGCTTTAGCATTCTCAATGAGGACGACTAAAGAAAATGTAGCCGCTAACGTGTATAACAGGGCTTTCAATAGTTCTTATACAGGTGGTGACGGCGTTGAGATGTGTTCTACCGCTCATCTGCTTAAAAACGGTGGAACATTCCGTAACGAACTGGCAACTGCCGCTGACCTTTCTGAGAGTGCTGTTGAACAGGCTATCATTGATATTGGCAAGTTGAAGGACGAGCGTGGTCTTCAGGTGGCTATTAAACCTGAATGCCTTATCATCCCTGTCGAGCTTGAGTTTGAAGCTGAGAGAATTCTCGGTTCCACCCTCCAGAACGATTCTGCCAACAATGCAATAAATGCTTTGAAAAGTCGCAAATCCATACCTAAAGGTTACAAGATGAATCATTATCTGTCTGATGCAGACGCATGGTTTATTCTTACCAATTGCCCTGAAGGTGTGAAAATGTTCCAGCGCAGGGCGCAGGAGCTTCAGATGGATAACGATTTCGACACTGAGAATGCTAAGTACAAAAGTACAGAGCGTTACAGTTTCGGATGGACAAATCCACGGGGCATCTTCGGTTCGCAGGGCGCCTGACCTTTTTAAACGATGGGTTATATCGCTTTAAACTAAGACGCTACGGGGCTTCGGCCCCTAGCGTTCATTTAAGAACGTCTTAGGAGACTATTATGTCTGTTTCTCGCTTTAAAGGTGGACTCACCAACACAAAAAAAACTGATGATACCGGTAATTTAGGTGTCCCTGATCCCACAAGATGGCATCAGTACATGAATGACTTTGATGAATATGACCTTGCCGATTGGGTTATAACTACAACTGAAGCTGGCACAGGTTCTGCTACAGAAGCTGTAGGCAGCGAAGATGGTGGCGTATTGGTACTAACCAATGCTGCTGACGAAGATGATTGTGACTTTCTACAGTTTAAAGGTGGAACAAACGCTGCTGTAAGAGAGACTTTCAAGTTTGAATCAGGCAAGAAATTGTTCTTCAAATCTCGATTCAAGGTAAATGATGCCGACCAGGTAGACATTGTAATGGGGTTGCAGATTACTGACACGACTCCACTGGCAGTCACTGATGGTGTTTATTTCCAGAGTTCAGATGAAGCCGGTACGCTTTCTCTCAATGTAACCAAGGATTCCTCTACTTCTTCTGGCACAGTAGCGACTCTTGCTGATGACACTTATGTTCAGGTAGGATTCTACTACAATGGTAAGGATGAGGTTCAGGGTTTTCTCAATGATGCGAAGATAACGACTCTAGCTACAACCAACTTGCCTGACGATGAGGAACTTACGATTTCCTTTGGTGTGCAGAATGGTGAAGATGTTGCTCAGAGTATGAGTATTGATTATATATTTGTCGCTAAGGAGCGTTAGGTATGGCCAATACAGTCACCCTCACTCAGATGGTGGATGGCAGCCGCATCTTTGAACATAGGGTTAATATAACAGGTGATGCTTCCGGTGAGGAAACGGCTACTGTATTTCTTGATTACAGTGCAAACAACGGCCCTTCAGGAGGCACCGCTGTAATTGACAAGATTCAGTCTAACCTTGAAGGCTTTACGGCAGAACTTCTTTGGGATGCTTCTGCCAATACACAGGCATTTGTTCTTTCCGAGAATCCTTCTGTCCATAGCTTTAAGCACTTTGGTGGTTTACAGAATCCTAAAGGTACAGGGTTTACAGGAGATATTCTGTTCACTACGATAGGACTTGGGTCTGCTGATAAGGGTACTATAATTATCTCTGGCAGATACAAACAAGCTTAATGGTCATAGATGCAGACTCCTTTGACAAGGCGTTAAAAAGGGAAAAAAGGTGACTATAGGTGGAGATTGGAAATACGTAGCAGGAGACCATTGGTGCATATGTGACCGCTGTGGGTTCAAGGTGCGGTTTTCTGATACTCGTAAAGAATGGAATGGTCTTCGGGTTTGTACTAAAGACTATGAAGCAAGGCAACCTCAAGACTTTGTAAGGTCTGTGAAAGACAGACAAAAGGTAGAAGACGCACGACCAAGGGACACTGATATATTCATAGATCTAGGCCTATTGGTTAACAACGATGGTTTAACAATAATTGGAGGCGGTCAAGCACCGTTTAAGGTATCCTAAATGCCAACTATAGATGAATTAGCCGATGCGAGTACAGTAGCTGGAACTGATAGGATAATCATCCAACAGGCAACCAATGAGAGTTCCAAGAAGGCTACAGTCTCTCAACTTAACCTAGATAACCTAGGGTTCACTCCCACTGATGGAAACATCCTTGTAGGTGATGGAACCAATTTCGTTGAGGAGAGTGGAGCCACAGCTAGAACAAGTCTTGGAGTAGACGCTGCTGGCACAGATAACTCGACTGATGTAACCCTTGCAGGAACCCCTGACTACATAACTTTGAGTGGGCAGGTACTGACACGCAACCAAGTAGACCTCACAGCAGACGTTACAGGAGACTTGCCTGTAACCGAGGGTGGTACCGGTGTTTCAAGCCTCACTAATGGTGGGGTACTACTAGGATCAGGTACGGGAGCTGTTACAGCTATGGCGGTTCTCGCAGATGGCGAGATGATAGTAGGCGATGGCACTACTGACCCTGTTGCTGAAAGCGGAGCAACCCTTCGCACAAGTATAGGCGTAGATGCCGCAGGTACGGACAACTCAACGGATGTTACTTTAACAGGTACACCTGACTATATAACTATATCCGGTCAAGTTATAACCCGTGGTTCAATTGATCTTACCTCAGACGTAACGGGTGATTTACCTGTAGCAGAAGGTGGAACAGGTGGAAGTACAGCTACAGCAGGGTTTGATAACTTATCCCCTGTTACAACCAAAGGCGATATTGTAGCGCGTAATTCGTCTAACAATACAAGGCTTGGAGTAGGCTCTGACAACCATGTATTAACTGCTGACTCTGGTGAAGCAACAGGTATGAAGTGGGCTGCTGTAACTTCCAGCCCGACTGTGGGGGTAGGTTCGTATTCGGGTTTAGTTGTATTAAGAGCATCTGCTACTACAGTAGATATAGATGCTGACGGAGTGGTGCTTACAGACGGAACAAATACCTATCAGGCATCCAGTGTAAATCTAACGGCTGATATTACCGCAAGCGGTGCGAATGGACTTGATACCGGCAGCGAGGCTACAACGACTTGGTACTATGCGTATGTGATTTACAACGGCACAACAGTCTCAAGTCTTTTGTCTGTGTCAGCTACATCGCCAACCATGCCCTCTGGTTACACGTACAAAAAAAGAGTAGGCGCAGTTTACAATGATGGTGGTGGGGACATAGAACAATCTAGACAGTATGGGAACGTCTCATTTTTTGACATACAACAGACGGCATTTTTATCGGGGGGAAGTGCTGCAAGCTTCACCCAGCTTACGCCATCGCCTTTACCCACCACAGCTTTTCAAGCTTACGTTTTTATGGAGTTTGGTAAATTCGATGCTCATTTATCTATAGACGGTACAAATATTATGTCAGCTATTGGAGATGGTTCGGACAATCACCAAGGTAACCAGCTAGTGCCGCTAGATACCTCTCGACAGTTTTACTATAAAAAAAGAGGCGGTTCAGAGTCAGGCAATATGTCCGTCGCCGGCTGGATTGATAATATATAGGAGTCATTATGTTTTATGTATGGAATACTAACAGTTGGCAGGGTGGATATCCCAGAGAGTCAGATGCTATAGCTATCGCTGCTGAAATTGGGGGCACGTATGGTTTAACTGTCCCTCAAAATATAAAGAATGCGCAGACGGCGCGACTTGCACAAGAGAAACAAAAAAAGATTGATAGAGCACAAATGATTGTTGACAATATTTCCGGCAAGACAAAAAAACAGATTGACAACGCAATAGACGGGATTGACAACCTCGCTAGTGCTAAAACAATGATGAAAAAAATGGCCAGAGCTATTTGGGCATTATCAAAACTCCAAGTTTAATTGCAGGTGAATAAATGGCTACTAGTGGATCTGCTGATTTTTCTATAACGAGAAACGAGATATTACAAAAGGCTTTGGAAAGGGCTAAGATCCTTGCCCAGGGTGAGGACATGGATAGCGAAATGCAGAACTCTGCCCAGTTCGCCCTTAACCTCATGACTAAGGAATGGCAAGCGGATGGGCTTAATCTATGGGCTGTAGACAGGGAAGTAACCTTGTTTATGGTGAAAGGTCAACAGACCTATAGTCTTGGCACTTCAGGTACTCATGCGGCCAAGACCGTTGTAAGCACTCAGATGCGTGTAGCAGGGACAGCCTCTGATACAACGCTTGAGGTTGATTCTACTACAGGGATGACTGCTGCTGACAACATAGGAATAGTTCTTAGCGATAGCACATTGCAATGGACAACCATATCATCTGTAACTGATAGTGACACATTAGTAATATCTGACGCTCTCACAGCCTCCTCTGCCATTGATAACTATATATACACCTATACAAATAAAATAGCAAGACCTCTTAGAGTTCTCTCAGCGAGGCGTAGAGTGGAAGGTGGCAACGATGTACCCTTGGAGGTCATCTCAAGGGAGGAATATAACTTTCAGGCTAATAAGACCGCTAATGGGTCTGTGGCAGAGGTTTACTACGACCCTCAGTTATCTAATGGTGAACTCTCTGTCTGGCCTACTTCTGACACAGTTAAAGACAGGGTGATGCTTACAACTCAAAGGCCTATTGAGGACTTTGATGCTTCTACAGATAACCCCGATTATCCTGTAGAGTGGGGGAATGCCCTTATATGGAATCTCGCTGAACAGTTGGCAGAGGAATACGGCAAGAGCAACAACATACTAAAAAGGGTTCAGATGCAAGCCATCCGGTCTAAGGACAGGGTGATGAAGTTTGACAGAGAGGATACGCATATCCTGATTCAACCGAGGTTTTATTAATGGCACAGTTAAATCCACAACCTGTATTCAAATGGTTCAAAGATGACGGAACAATAGCTTCCGGTTGGAAAGTTCACACATACGAACCAGGCACAACAACCAATAAAGACACTTACACAAATTCATCTCAAGGGTCAACTAACGCTAACCCTGTTATATTAAACTCCAGAGGTGAGGCTGATATATGGTTCAATGGTGTATACAAATTAGTCATAAAGGACGATTCTGACATTACTCAGGATACGATAGACAACTATGGCACAACAGACTCCTCATCTTCTTCAACTGCGGATAATCTTGCCCCTAACGGCGGGTTTGAAACAGACTCCAACGGAGACGGTATACCTGACGGTTGGACTCAAACAGTTTCCAGTGGATCTACTGCTTCAATCGATACAAGTGATCAGATAGAAGCGGCCCAGAGTTGGAAGCTCGTATCTACAGGTACAGCAGGGAGCAATCTGATCTCTACCTCTTTCATTGAGATAGACCAAAACCAAACTTACACGTTACAGTTTGAATTAAAATCTAGCATAGCAGGAGTAAAGAATCAGGTAGACGTACTATGGTACACAGCAGCGCAAGCTACAGTATCAACTACAAACGTGTATACCAATGCAGTTTCCAACCCAACAAGTTGGACTCAGAAGACCGGAGATCTAACTCCTCCTTCCACTGCTCGTTACGCTAAGATACAGTTATACGCATGTAACGATACGACTGCTGGAACGACTGCTTACGATGGGATAGTCTTTTTTGAAAAAAGAGGGGATACTACTTATTTAGGGTTAGGGGATACTCCTTCTGCTTTTGTAGCTAATCTTGTACCTGAAGTCAATTCAGGTGGAACTGCTATAGAATTTATAGACAGAAAGGTTCCAGGTTTCCTTAACAGGGCTAACTTCACTTGGGCATCTACAACCACGTTCACCATTAATGCAGGGGTATACCATCTTGCAGGAACGAGTGACCAAAATGTGATGTGGAACAGCGCATTGACATTCACCCCTGGCAGTGGTGGTAGCAATGCAGCCTCTACGGATTTAGGCAACAATGAGACTCATTACGTTTATATAGATGATTCTGCTGTAGTGACTCTAGGTGTGGCAACGGTTCTTACTAATTCAGAATTTATAAATAATACAACCGCTCCTACATTCAATCAGACCAAGAAGGGATGGTATAATGGCACTGATAGATGTGTATTTAGTTTTACCACAAATGGGTCTGCTCAAATAGATGAGTTTTTCCATGATGGTGGAGAAACACTTTATTTTGCCGATCAGGTAAGTGATTTAGCTGCTACTGATATAGATACTACATGGACTGATGTTACTTTATCTATACCAGGATTTTCTACTTCAGCTTTGTGTTCCTTTGATCATGGAGCTTCTGCTACAGGTGCTTTTTATTGGAGAACAAACGGACAGACAGCTACAACAGGCCACCAATTGACCGCTTCGGGAGGTTTGGGAGGAACTACAGTTATTACGGATTCAAATCAAATAATAGAGTTAAAAGAAAATGTCAGTGATACAGCAACCATATCCTGTAACACAAATGGTTGGCTTTTCCCAGGAGGAATGTAATGAAGTATATAATATATAATTCCAGTACAGGTTTAATAGTAGGTGGCCCCTTGACAAATCAGGCAGATGCTGATAGAATAGCAGGAACAGGGGAATCTGTTTTGGCAGTTACTGAGAAGCATATAGATAGGAAGACCAAACGTGTTTCAGGAAGTTTAAAACTTCGTAATTGGACTCAGTCTGAGAAGGATTCTGATACCGCTACTGAATTGGAGTCTAAAACAAAGATTAATAAAATAATAAACAGAAGCAGGAACAACCATTTAAAAGGTATTCCGCAAAATATACCTGCCATGAAGAAAGCTTTAGATGACATATATGAAATAATGTCCCGTAATGGGCTTCTAGTGGACGAATAAAGTGGCAGATCATGATATACCATTTTCAAGGCTGTCGGCAATAGAAAAGGGGCTTGCTGACCATATGGCAAGAGAAGAAGTAGAACTGACAGCAATACTTCAAGCTATACATGAAATGGACACACGTATGGAGGTGTTTATAGCTACAGAAAAAGGAAGGCACTCTGGTATAAACGACCGGCAAGAGCGAGTAGAGGCTGAGGTTATCCAATTAAGAAACAACTGGAACAAAGTGTTCTGGGGGGTTCTTACTGCGGTAGGAGGAGGTTTTACGACAATGTTTTATTGGATTGTTGGCAAATGATTTGGGATACACTTAAATTCTTCAAGGAAGAAGAATTCAGATGTTCTTGTTGTGGAAGAGGCAAAGAAGAAATGGACGCTAATTTCTTGAGATTGTTAGACCTTGTCAGGGCCATATATTCTAATCCTCTAGTGGTGACAAGCGGTTATAGATGTGAGGAACACGACATCAAAATAGGTGGTAAAGGTAACCATACCACAGGCAAGGCTGTTGACCTCCTTGTCCCTGATTCTGCTGACAGACTTAAAATGGCCCATGCAATATGTAAAGTAGGACTACATAGAGTTCTTATATATAAACATAAACCTCATATTCATATAGATCATTGCCTAGATAAAACAGGGGGTTTGTTTGCGATATGCGATTAATATTAATTATACTAGCTTTAATGATCGTCAGTTGTAGTTTTAAATTTCAGGGTGAGTTTAGAACTGCTGGTGCGCCGGCTGAAAGAAAGGCTTCCATCATAGAGGAGACTGATAGTTCTAACAGAAGCAGTGTAGTAGAACAAAAAGGAGGAGACTAATGAAATGGCGTTTATTAGAATATTTCCCAATTATTTTTTGGGCGATGATGGCACTGACACTGATTATAGTTGCAGGGTGTGGAGATGGGACTTTCGCTACTACGAATGAAAATCACACAACAGTAAACACAACAACAGAAATAAATGATTCGGAAGATGTGGTTATAGGAGATAGCAATGAAGGATCGAACACCGACACAGCAACTGCTAGCTCTTGCGGGTATCTTGAGACTAGCCAAGAGCATGGGTCAGCTCTCGATGTCCGTTGCGAAGGCCCGTCAGATGTTATCTCAACTGCAACGTGCTCAGACGATACAACAGAAACAACCGCCATCATGTGCAGTGGAGATTGGGTTACAGTCGATCCGTTATGCGGAGCAAGCACCATACAAGTTGCAAGCGAGGCTTGTCCAGAATTGACGGGCACGGGGACTACAGATTCGTGACCCCGGTATCTTCTATCATAGGGTTGGTTAGAAGAATAAAGGGATGGCGCAGAAGTAGACGATTAAAGAAACTAAATGTGACAGCAGATGCTCTCTGGAGAGAGATCAATGCAGTTAAACTTGAGAAGATGAGGAAAAGATAATGTTAGGGATAATTAAAGGGATAATGACTTTAGGTGGAACTCTTGCTGGATACAAAACTTATATAGGTGCGTTCTTCCTTATGACAGGAACACTTGCCGGTTGGGGTGCAGAAGTTGTAATGCCCTGGTTGGAAGGTGATATGGGTATATTAGATATGATTAAAATGTCTATGCCTCATTTTGCTGCAATGGGTGTAGCCCTTGGATTGGCTGGACTCAGGAAGTCTAACGAATAAATGCGTATCCCAGTTCCCTTTGTTGGTTCTCAGCATGAGGCTAGGAGTAGTCTCGCCAATGACCAATTAACCGTTAACTTTTATCCAAGTATTCAGGAGAGGGGAGCGAAGACGAAAGTTGTGTTGTACCCTACTCCAGGGCTGAAAGCTTTGGGCAACAAGGGAACTGGTGTTTGTAGAGGAAATGGAGCAGTATGGCAGGGGAATGCCTATTTTATAAACGGCGATTCTCTCATAAAGATAGATGCTAATGATACTTTCACTATTATAGGGACTATATCAACTGTAGCAGGGTATGTAAGCATGGCAGCAGGAAGAACTCATCTATGTATAGTAGATGGAACTGCCGGATATACATATAATGGAACAACTTTAGCTGCTATATCAGATAGTGATTTCCCTAACGGGGCTAGTTTTGTTGAATGGGTTGATAACTATTTTATAGTAAACAAACCTGATTCAGAACAATGGGCTATATCTAATTTGGATAATGCCACTGCATGGGATGCGTTAGACTTTACAAGTGCAGAACGTAGACCTGACAATGTACTAAGACCTATATGGTTTCGTGGTGATTTACTTGTAATTGGAGAAGATACTTCAGAACTTTACTATGATTCGGGAAACGCAGACTTCCCGTGGGAAACTTATCCGAATGCTGTATTCGAGTATGGATCACCAGCGCCGGCTTCTGCCGCTGTTGCAAACAAAACCTTCTTTATGCTTGCAAAGTCCAGAGAGGGTGGATTTCAGGTTATCATGTCTCAGTCAGAGACACCTAAACCTATCTCTGACCAGAGTTTGGAGTGGCAGTTGCACCAATTGTCAAGTGTGTCAGACGCATTTGGATGGGCATACCAACAGCATGGACACACGTTCTATGTATTGACGTTTCCTTCTGCTGGCAGGACATGGGTATACGATGTCAATGTTAATATGTGGCATGAGAGAAAGAGTGGTAATGGGGCTACAGCAGGTAAATGGAAAGCCTTTGGACATGTGTTCTTTAATAATAAACATATAGTAGGTGATGCAGGATCAAACGATTTTTATACATTGGATACTGACACATATACAGATAATACATCGGCTATAGTGAGACAGAGAAGAACATCTGTTTCGCATAAAAGCGAACAGATGATTACGTTCAACAGGTTAGAAGTAGTATTTGAACCTGGGGTAGGGCTGACAGGCACAGGGCAGGGTAGCGACCCTGAAGTGATGTTGAAGTATTCAGACGATGGTGGTAACACATGGTCGAATGAGAAGTGGAAGAAGGTAGGCAAGAAGGGTGAATATAGCAAAAGGGCTGTATGGTACAAATTAGGCGAAGGTAGGCGTAGAATTTTTGAAATTACAATGTCTGACCCTGTTGAATGGGTGATGTTGGACGCTTATGCTGACGTTGAGATAGGACAGGAGAACTAATGCCCACAGAAAAAGCTATTAACTTTGCTCCAAGGGTGAGCATGATCCACAAGGACGGGAGTCTTTCATGGGATTGGAGGAGATGGTTAGACCGTCTTGTACCTCTTATCCCTAAGATAGAGACATACTCAGTTACACTAGACCCTGCATCTATAGCAGCCAACACGACAGCAGAGCAGACCTTCACTGTGTCTGGTCTTAAAACAAATGATATTATTACTATAAACAAACCCTCCAATACTACGGGTGTTGGGATAGTTAATGCACGGGTTTCCGCTACGGATACACTTGCAATTACGTTTATAAATGCGACAGCAGGAGCGGTGAACCCTGCGTCAGAAACTTACAAAATAATAAGTACGAGGTTATAGTTATGACTAGATATTTAAGCCCCCAAAGCCCCCACTATGTGCCTGGGGTAGGATATGATGTTTCTAGTAATGGAGTACCTAGCCCTCCAAGATGGTACACTGGCCCTCCAGGTCAGTACGCATACAGAGAACAGATGCCTTGGTATAAAAGAATGTATGGAGATATGCCTAGTGGTGGTTCTAGCGATGAAGTACGAGTACCTAGTAACTATTTGAGGTATACTGGCCCTCCAGGTCAGTATGCATACAGGCAACAGATGCCTTGGTATAAGAGAATGTATGGAGATATGCCTGATGGGTTGGCACCTTATGATAGGGGTATAACTACAGCCCAACAGTATAGGCAGAGCGTCCAAGGCGATCAACAAGGCGGTCAACAAGGGCCGGATGTAGAAAACAACAGACCTCCTCGTGGGGGTGAGAATAGGGTAGCAAACAACAGACCTCCAGCTAGTAGAGGCTTTGTAGGCCCAGGTGTTATAGGTGCAGTCGCACAAAGGGTAGCAAACAACAGACCTCCTCGTGGGGGTTGGGGTATTTCCTCCCCGCAGGTAGTAGGAGGGTATATCCCAAGACCAGCAGGAGGGTACGTTCCTTCTACTGATCCCGCTGTTGATGGGTATGGAACCCTTAAACCATCTCCAGGTAATGGATTGCAGACTTACGGGCCGTTTAATCAATTAACTCCTAATGCTGGGTACAATCCTAAACCAAGTGGAGTAGGGTTTGTGCCAATGACTCCCTATTATAGGTAAAGATTATGGGATTACTTGGAACAATAGGCACCGTTGCAGGTGGCGTTATAGGTGGAGTCTACGGTGGAGGTAACTGGGCGGCAGGTGCATCCATTGGAGGGTCTATAGGTGGGATGCTTGATGGCAACCCTGAAGCGGACGCACAAATGGGTGCTGACTACGGTACTCAGGTAGCTAACGCTGCAAATATGACTAAAGAATGGGAAGCATGGTTGATGCAATCAGGTATAGAGGCTTCAAAGATAAACAGTGATAACACTTGGAAACACTTTGAGAATCTTGTTGATCTAAAGAGGGGGGAGAATGAGGCCATACTTGCACAGAACAGAGATAAGAAAGACATTTTCAATTCACAGATAGATTATGCCAACACCTTTGCACTTTATGGGAAGCCAGGAGATACTTGGGCACCACAAACTCCTGCAATGAGCAATGTGGATGTAGGTGGATACCAACAGCTAGCGTCTAATGTCCCTGATCTTAACGCAGGGGGTGGAATGCAAATGGCTCAACTCCCTGATGGAACGTGGGCAATGACTGATAATGGAACTCAGATAGGGCCAAGTATGGATCCCCATGTACAAGCCCCTCCAAGACCTTCAGGTGGAGGTGGAGGAATGGGTGATCTAGGTAGTATATTGGGACTGGGCTTGAGTTTGTATAACAGTGGGGCTTTTGGCGGTGGTTCTTCAGGGGGTCTGGGTGGCCCAGGTGCTGGTGGAAGTTTTCCAGGATCGGGTAGTGGAGTTGGAAGTCAATCTTCTGGATGGCCTGTTTATGATTTCCAACAACAGGCGTGATGGGATAGGAGGATAAAATGGTAATGGGATACGGTGGTTATGGCCCTATGGGTGGCGTTTCTTACCCACTAGGTGGAGATATGTATGGTATGGGGTACAACCCCTATGGGATGTATCAAGCCCCACAGATGCCTGAGATCTCAGGTGGGTATCAATGGGCTACAATGGACGAGAGGGCTGCTGTAGCAAGAGAAGACCAGAGAAGGTATGAGGCTGCTTTAAGGGAGCGTCAGCCTTACATAGAGAGCGGACACAAGGCTTTAGGTAAGCTTAATGAGTTGGTATTTGGTAAGGAAGGTGGAGGTTCTACCTCTGCATATGATGCTTTAATGGCTTCCCCAAGGGTACAGTTTGCAATGGAGCAGGGTTCTAGGGCGCAGAACAGGATGTCCAACGCACAACACAGGTCAATGAGCGGTCGTGCTTTCAAAGAGATGCAACGGTACGCACAGGGACTTGGTTCACAGTTATATGGTGAAGTGACTGATGATTACTATAAAGCAGCTCATAGTCCGTCTCCGTTTGGATGGCATCCTTCAGGAGGAGCATCTGACTATCCCACATTAGATGACTATGAGGACAGTAATTCTAGTGGACACAACGCAGGGGGTGGAGGAGTATTCTCTGGTGGACACAACGCAGGGGGTGGAGGAGTATTCTCTGGTGGACACAACCCGTTTCCACCCGACAGCCCACGGGATACTAATAATGCAATAGGAGTTAATAAACCCGACGCAACTAACCCCTACAATCCATTGCAGACTTACGGGCCGTTTAATCAATTAACTCCTAATACTGCCCGATTTGGATTTGGATCACCAGCAGGAGAAGCGTAAATGGTATACAGACTGCTGATACACAAAGTATAATGTACTACCACGGGTTAACTAAAGGGCCAATAAAAGGGAAACCTGTTACACCTTTCTTCTTCACAAGCGAGGAGATGGTAGCTAGGGCTTATGGGCCTGTGGTAAATGTAGGTTTCTTTACAAAGAAACCTTTAATACTTGATTCCCCTGCATCTTTTGAAGAGGCGTGGAATGAAGGAGGGTCGGATTTAGGGTACATGATGCACCCTGATAAAACTAGTAGGTTTACTTCATGGGCAATTAAGAAGGGATATGATACAATAGTGATAACCCCTAATGCCTTTAAAGGTTTTAATAAAGCTTATTTCACAGTGGGGAACCCACAGGTGATAGCACTAAAAGACAATGTTTGGATAGGATAAAATAATGGCAATGCCAGCAATACCACGACAAAGGTTCCAGAACATAGATACGGGGGCTGACCAACGTATAGCGTCTAATGTTCGCAACCAGAACATGATGTTTAAAGGTCTTGAGACTCTTGATGTTGAGCAGAAGAAAGAGAAAAAGATTCAAGACATCACCCGTGGCAGACAGTCTCTAGGTGAAATAAACAGAATAATGGAACAGGAAGACTCCCTGATGAATAAAATGGGGAACAATCCTAGTATGGGTGCTAAAGGCAGTGGTTATGAGGGTATACAATCTGTTTGGAGAGACTTTGTTGCGAAGAAGGTAGCCGGTGGTGCTAAACCTACTGACTTCCCTCCCCAATACTCCCGCCCTTACCTCAACCAAATGAAGGATGCATTGGTAGCAGAAGTACAGGCAAGACATGGCGTTGATATATCCCAAAGGTCAGCAGGTGGTGTGGAGAGGCTTGCGGAGGCTACGAGGAAAGAGGAGAGGGAGTATAACAGGGATCTCAAAGCTGAAGACAGAGAATACAAGAAGGATGTTGCAGAGTTGGCAGAAGAAAGAGCACAAACAAGGTTTGAGATGCAACAGAGTAATATTACAAAGAGAGCAAAACAAGCCCAAGAAGCGGCTGATAGAAGGGCTAAACCTACAGGGCGTAGTGCTATGTATGAGTATGGGCTTAATAAATTCACAAATAAAGAGTGGACTGCCCAGCAACTTGAGCAGTGGGTGTCAATGATAAGAGGTGGTGGTGATAATTTAAAATTTGATATGTCAGCTTTTAATAAGCCAAAACCTACCACTAAAGAAGAAAAACAAGCCCTTGATATTCTTCTTAAAAACCCTGAAAAATACTGGAAGTTTTATGTGAAAAGAGGGTTCCACTTATCTGAAGAGTTAATGAAAAAGTTAAACGTAACCCAAAAAATGGTAGACGCAATTAAGAATGCCAAATAACGACCCCTTTGCAGTCCTTGATCAACCAAGTGAAGATCCCTTTGCAGTCCTTGATCAACCAAGTGAAGACCCCTCTACAGTCCTTGATCAACCAAGTGAAGATCCCTTTGCAGTCCTTGATCAACCAAGTGAAGACCCCTCTACAGTCCTTGATCAACCAAGTGAAGATCCCTTTGCAGTCCTTGATGAGAAGGAAGAAGTACCAGAGCAGACAAAAGGGGTTGCCCAAAGGGCTGTGGACTTTTTTACCGAGAATATCCCAAAGCATACCGTAGCAAGCATGACCAATGTTGGTAAGACGATGGGCGGCGTATTTAATTTCCTCGAAGACTTTACCAACATCAAAGGTGTAGGCGCAGAGGCCCATGAATTCTGGGATGGTGTGGGCAAAGAGTACCGGCCCGAGTATGAGGACAAGACCGTTGAATATTACCTTGGTCATGCATACGAGAGCATAGTAACCATGGCTCCCTTCCTGATTGGTGCTGGTGTGGCCGTTGCTACAGGGACAGCAGCTGCAGTCGCAGCTACAGCAGCAACAGGCGCGATGGCAGTAGGTGTTGGAGGTGATAAGTACAGCGAGCTGAGAGCCAAAGGCTGGGACAAACAAAAAGCATTTCATACCGCTGGCCTGCATATGCTTGCAGAGTTTGCCGGTGGGCATATTCCCTTGGGATATATTCTTAAAAAGGGTGGAATTTCCCTGGTAAGTAGACTGTTTAAAGCTGGCGCTACTGAAGGCCTCGAGGAGGTAAGTACAGAAGCCATGCAGACTTTCATTGAGACGTTGGGTGAGAACCCTGATATCACCTGGGATGAATTTACAGAGAGAGCTAAAGACGCATTCATCATGGGCGGCCTGGCTGGCGCTGGGATGGCCACTGTTATGCATCAGCCCATGAGCAAAGGCAGTAAATCCCAGATAGAACCATCTTGGCAAGGGGAAGACCCTTTTGCTATACTTGATGAGAAGGAACCAGAACTGCCTGGTTCAGTAGGACAGGAACCTGTCCCTCATGGGAGAGCGGACGTTCCTACAACACCCACTGGACATGCCTCTGAGTTCATCCCTATAGACAGAGAAATAGGTATGGAGAAGGTTGAACCTTCTCAAACAGACACAATAACTGAGAGCACTTTAACTCTTCCTGAAGGGCCAACCCCTGCGTCTAGCCAAATGGGAGAGATGTCCACCATAGGAGAGGGTAGTGAGAAGGCACTGGATACTGCTCATCTGGAGAAATTCTCAAAGAAAGAAATTGAAGTAGCCGCCAAAACAGCAAGGGCAGCAGGGGCTGTAGGTTCTAGGGCTATAACTCCTTCCTATGTCTCCAAATCAGCAAAGGAGGGTGAATCTGTTTTGGACTATGGGGCTGGCCCTAAAGCCGCCCATACGGAGAGGTTAAGGAAAGAAGGATTAGATGTGACGGCCCATGATTTTTCTTATGTGGAAGGGGTACATGACCCTGCGGCTTTAACTAAAAAATATGATACAGTAATGGCTAGCAATGTTCTTAACGTCCAAAGTTCAAAAGCCATGTTAAAAAGAACATTAAAGGAAATAACATCTTCAGTTAGCCCTGAAGGCAGGGCTGTTTTTAATTATCCTGCATCTCCTCGCAAAATGTCCTTAGCTCCTTCTCAAGTAAAGAAGGTCATTAAAGAGTTTTTTGGTGACGTAAAGGAGATAAGAAAAGGGGCCGCCCCTCTATGGGAAGCGAGTTCCCCTAAAGATCTCTACACCATAGGTGAAGGCACTGGTGAGATAATAGGCGCTGCTCACCTTGAAAGAATGAGTGGAGTCAAACAGGCAGATAAGTCTTTCAAGTTCATGGAGGAGCCCAAGAAGGGTAAGTGGTCTTTTACAGATACACTCTCCGCTTTAGGTGATGCCAGTTCTAAGATAAAGAGAAAGCTTGCAGACTCAGAGGTGGGTAGACAAGCCATAAGCAACCTTGAACGTATAGCAGGAACAAACTCTAAAGCCTCCCTTGAAACAAAAGGACATTACAAACATATATATAAAGGGTTTAACGCAGCAAACAAGAAAGTCTTTGACAGGTTCGTCTTCGCCAAGAGAGCTATAGCTATCAGTGAGTATAGACCTGATATTCAGCATCCACTCAAGACCCAAGCTAAACATTATCAGGCATGGATAGACTCTCTCCCTGAAGGACAGAGGAAACTGTTTGAGGAGAGATCTGAGATATATGGTGCTGCTATGCGTTCCCAGTTGGATAAACTGTTAGATGAAGGGATCATTTCCCATCAGGAGTACCTTGATCTGGTTGAAAAAGGGTTCTACTCTCCCCGTTATCTACTCGATAGAATTGATAAATATATAGAACTGAAGAACAAGAATGGTAAACCAATGTCTGTCCCTGACAGTGGAATAGATTATCTTGGTCAAGGTGACCATGGGAAAATGATACTCGATACCTCTCAGCTTCTATCTATGATTATATCAAAGACAGAAGGACGTATAGCAAGGAACACTGCTAACAGAGATATGTACAAGTTCCTTGAGGAGAACCCTGGCAACGGGTTTGGTAAGGTACTTGAGGCTACAGATAAAACCCCCACAGGACATGACAGGTTCTCTGTTATGTTTAAAGACGAGAGCGGCCTTCCTCAAAAGAAAGATATGTCTATAGAATGGGGACTCTCTCAGGAATGGGGAGGGATGAGTCCTATATTTTCACCTAAACAAGCAGCAATGTTGGGTTGGTTATCTGGATCTAAACCTCTCAAGTTCTTTGCAACAGGAATAAATCCTACCTTTGCTGCTGCTAATATAATAAGGGATGTTTACTACGCACTTAATACCCTGGAGGAATATTCTTCTACCCTACCCGTGGGGCTTACCCATTTAGCTAAGGACATAGCCGTAGTTCTCCCTGATGTTATGAGGAAAGAAGGAAGGTACTTAGACTATATAAACGAAGGTGGAGGGATGGAGTTTCTCACCACTGATGGACACTTTATAAAAGAACCCCTTTGGAATAAAAGGGCGCAACCTGTAAGGGGTGCACTCGATGTTTTAGAAGAAGTACTTGGGTATGCAGGCCATGTTTCTGAATTAACTACTCGTTTAGCTGTTAGAGAAGTGGCAATGAGGAATGGCAAAACAGCTAAAGAAGCTACTATGGTGGCTAGAGGTTATATAGATTTCAACCAAGGTAACAGGTATATCAAAGCTGCTGACGTCGTAGTACCCTATCTCAGCGCTTCAGTGCAGGGAACAAGGGGTGTATTCAGAGCCTTTAAACGAAACCCTAAAGTATTCCTTTATAAACAGGCACAAATGGGTGCATTAGCATATTTTGTATATCAAAACCTTATGGCAGATGATGAGTTATATGATGGCGTTTCTGATTATGATAAAGAGAACAATTATATATTTCCTCTTGGTTGGTATGAAACAGATAAAGATGGACAGAAACGTCATGCGATTTTAAGAAAGCCTAAAGATCATGGACAAAAACTTGTAAGTACCTTATTTGAAGGTATAGCAGCCCATCATGCAGGTAAAGATTTTAATTGGAAGAGGGCTGCACAATCGGCAAGATCTTTAATACCTCTTATCCCTGAAGGAATACCTATCCCTGTATTATCTGCCCTTGCAGGATACTGGGCTAACTTTGATTTCTACAGGTATGAAGATACATGGAAGGGGCCAGACATAAACCCTGTGAAGGAGAAGTATAGCCATACTAGTCCCTTGGCAGTTGCAGTAGGAGAAGCTACAGGCACATCTCCTGTAAGGTTAGAGCAGGCTCTAGGTAACTTTGGGGTGACCAGCAACCCTTGGACTACCATAGCAGGAGGGCTTATGAAAGAACTTCTCCAAGAGGCTCCTGAAGAAACCAAGAGAGAGTTCTTCAACGACATACAGTACAATGTTCCTATGGTAAGGCGGTTCATCAAGTTCACTGATCCCATGAGGAAAACTAAAGAACTCCTTAAGGATAAGAACGTAGAGGCAAGGACTAAAGGATACGAAACGAACCAGCAGTTCTACAGTGCAATGAGATCCCTTGAGGACAAGAACGACCCAGTACCTCTCCGTAAATTCATGTTGGAACTTCCAAAAGAGATGAAGTCTAACTTCATAAGGAAGTTTAAAGATATAGAATCCCTTGGGGATATTAAAGGAAACAAGCACTGGTGGGGCACAATTAAAAGGGGTGCCACACCTGAAGTGAAGGCTTATATGTTCTATGCCGAATGGGCGCAATCACCCCCAGAGAAGAGGGCTATACTTCAGGGAGACATCAATATCGTGAGGGGCATAAGGTCTAAACGATTCGTCAAGGAAGTAACCAGGCTGCTTAAACAACATTGGGAGACTGATTTACAGTGAACATACTACTAATAATTGGTGAAGGTGAGGAGAATCGAACTCCTGTCCAAAATAATTACCAAGCATATAGCTTGTGTTAGGCTAGTGCGGTGGGCCTTTTGCTAACTCTCATCATCCTGTCGAAACCTTTCACCCCCTAGTAATGAGTCTCACACCCTTCCCAGTTTTCTTCCTGTTTCTTTTCTAAAGCCATTACGGCCTTACGAAGCCTGTATATCTTATAGCTTTGAGTCTTCTCTTTAGCTATTTCCTTGGCAGCAGCAAGCAACTCATCCCATTCCTTCATCATCTTCTCCATCTAATTCATCAAGTGACGGTTTCCTTGTGCTTACAGCAGGGAGTCTATCATCAAACTTAATAGGTTCATTAGGGTTCCACCCTTCCTTTATCATTCGTAATTCGACTTTAGACCATTTAGAGACACTCATCTGTTGTGATCTCTTCGGGTTCCCCTTCCTTATCGGTAAGGCTTAGGTATTCTGGCTGATGATACATGCCCTCCCCAAACTGTTGAAGATGACTTACATATTCCTGACAGGTTGAATATCCCAAACAAGAAACCCCTTCCATCTTTGAAAAAAACATAAAACTCATAATACTACCTTTCTACAATTAACAACCTGGTAATTCTCTATATCTACTTGTATGTATCCCATCTCGGTAGGATCATACTCAGCTTCTTCTGCATATCCACTAACACCTAGAGGCCCGTACAGCTTAAGGAATGATCCCGTTGAGCAGAACCATCTAAGGTTTGCATCAATACTATGAGGGTTATCTGACACGGTTTTGTAATACTGTTTAATCTCTTTACCATTATCCCTCATCTCAAGAACATGGATGGGAGGAGCTATTACAAGTTTGTGGTTATGCCCCTTAGCCATTAGTATACAGTCTGAGGCCTTGTCCTTTAACTGCTTCTTCAAGGCTCTCTGCATAGCGTACAGTCTCCCTTCAGGTGTTTCTACGCTACTTGAGAGGGACTTACGCCCATGTGCAAGGAAGAACTTAAACCTTGTATTACCCTTCCTGTCTTGGAACATAATCTTGCAAGACGATGTCCCAAACCTCACCTTCAGTTTAAAGCATACGTCCCTGACAAATTCTCCGTTAGGGGAGATGGTTTTGTCGTGGTTACCATCAAGTATTGTAATGAGTCGTTTCCCCTTTTTTAAAGGGAGAAGTTCTTCATATGCGTTCCTGTACTGATCCAGGGGAAGGGGTGATTCAGGGTCTATGCTAGAGGGGTCATACCTCCTATCCTTGATGGTGATAGCCTCTGCCAAGTCTCCCATATGGACAGCATACCGCTTGGGAGAATCAAGTACCCACTTGATTACCTCCTTCACCCCTTCCTTATGCTTATAGATACTACCTTCATGTGTATCTCCAAACAAAGCTATCTGGCAAGATGCAGGAATTTTGAAAGGTATAAAGTCCATTAATTATCCTTGTGTTTTCTATATCCGTTTAAGAGTTCTTCGAGTTCTTTGGTATTTATATGAGACGCTCTATCTACTTTAAAGTATTCTAATAATGCTTCTTCTATAGATCCTATCACAGGTGGATCAGGTACGTCAACCCCTAATAACTCAAGATATAACCCAAAATTATGGTCTTCGCTCAAAGGTAACCTCTCTTCCATCTTCCCTGTCTGAGAGTTTAGAACCAGTGTTTTTGAGTAAAGCCTGGCAAACAACTGTTGCCTTTTTTTATCTTTTATTTTCATATTTCACCAACTGAGTTTTTATGTCTTGTCCCTGCGACTCTACACTGCTTCTCCGTTTTAATCCCTGCTTCAAATGCTTTTGCCATAAGTAGCTTTTCATTATCATTTCTTTGTGCTAGTTGTTCTGCCTGCAAACTGATGGTTGTGCTGAGGTGTTGTATTTCAGCCCTGTTGCGTTCACGCTGCCACTTAATGGCGGCTTTGACCACCCTAGACATTGTTACACCCTTACCATCCCACAAGGTATGAAGTCTTTTAGTAAAGTGGTTAACATCATCTCGTATATGCTTTGCAAACTCAGTTCTTGGTTTAGCCATTTTTATTCTTTATACAATATCTTAAAGCGATTTGAATTCGTTTCAGCTCGCTTCTGGTTTTCTTTAGAAGGCTGTCCTTACATACAGGTGGATGGATATCACTTGCATGAAGAACTGAGCAGCTTATCCTCACATCAATAATCGGTAATAGAAAAAAAATAAGAGCAACTGCGGTAATTGCAAGCATTACTTTAATGCTTCTGTAATTTTTGCATACCATATTAATCTATCCCATTTGTTGTTAGTCATGTGCATAACTCCCAAAACTGACAAATTTGGATTCCTCTTTAATAAAATCCTAGCCCATATCCAATCTAAATAACACTCCATAGTCTCTGCATCGCTAGTAAACGGCCAGTAAACAGGGATATCATTTTTACTTTTAATAGGTGGCATCGTCCATCCTTCTATGGCACTTGTAACTAAAGCCAAGAGGATGCCGGTCTTTTATCTTCCCCTCCCCTTTGCAGGTTGGACATGGCCGCCACCTGAACCTGGCTTCCATTATTCCAGAGCCTCCACACTCTTTGCATTTTCTCATATTTTCCTTTCGCCCACAACTCTAAAGGGTTTTATTGGTAACCTATCATCTATCCAGTTGACCAACGCCCCCTTTTGAAGTTGTCCTTTGGGCTTAGAGGTCATCGCAGGGCCAGATTCATACACAATATACCCCCGCTCACTCAAAACTAGTCATCATTTTTACATCGTTTACACTGTTGAGGTTTCCCTTTAACGTAATGCATCTCGTTAGGGAGGAACGTCCGCCCACACATGGGGCATTTGATAAAGAGGTCTTTGAATCTCACCATAACTATATCGTTCTCATGCTGTTGGTTGCGTACATGCACCACTGCTATTGGGACTTTCCCTTTTGGGGCGTTCCTTTCGGCTTGCTCCAGTACCTTTGCACCAGCGAACCTGGCATACGATTTAACCTCAATTGAATAAACAGGGTGTTCCACATCTTCGTTACCCAGTATGCCAACCCGCTTACCACCAACTCGCTTGGCGATAGCCCTTTCAGCTTCTTTTCCACGCTGTCTATTCCTCTTTGGGTTAGTACCTCCCACTTAACATCTCATCGTATAAGTACACCCCTGTCCTACGTATATCGGCATCACTATCCTGCATCATCTCCTCCACCATCAGGAGTTTGTCCACGCTTTCTGTCAATGGACTCATCCCTTTGCTTCCGTTCTGCTTTATCCATGCCTTTACACAAGATACAAGCATCCCCAACCTCGTGCACGGCACCACATTCACCTTGATAGGTTTCTGGTCTATACCACTCATCCACTATAACCTCTTGAACTTTTCAAGTTCTTCAATGGCATCGTTTAAACCACGAAGAATGTTATGATGAACCGTCTCAAGAATAAGATACTCCTTCATGTGAGGGTCTAATAGAGTAAGATTAAACTTCATCCCTTCCAGAATCCCCTGAATAAGGGATACCTGACAAGACCTCTTAAAGTTAGCGGCTATCTCTTGCATCTCAGTCATTTTATTTTTATCCCTTTTTTATTTTTAATATTAAACTCTTCAATCAGATCTGTCAACTGCTTTTTATAGAACCCTTTCTCTTTAGATATTTTAATCAGTAGAGCATACATATCTAGTTCATGCAAATACTTTTTTCTAAATGTCTCCTTGCCTAGATGGATTCCAGTGCGTCCTCTATGATGTTCTGTACATAAAGGTATCCCTAACCAGTGCATCCGCTTAGGTGCAAGGATATGGTGATACTCAGCAGGAGGAAAACATGAGGTGTAGTTACTCATATCCATCCTACAGGCCAGGCACCCATACACCTTGCACTCATATATCCAATCTTTCATCTAAACACCTATACGCTTTTGCTGCTGTTGCTGGCACGACTCCGTTTCCAAGTAATCTGAGTTCATTAACTCGGCTTGTGGATCGCACCATCCAATCGGGATACCCATCAGAGTCTCCACCCATCGAGGATTGAGTTTGCCTTTGGGCATTGAGTTTGCCAACTGTTTTTGGTTGCACCCTCTCCTTGTATCCCTCTGATTTGGAGTTGCCCACGACTCTGGGCGGTTCCCACTCGTGTTGAAATTCTGTTGGCCTGGAGGGCCATAAATCACCGCATTGGGAAGCTGATGCCACCTGTTTTTGCCGTCCCTTCTCATCAGTCCTTCCGGTGCATTGGCACCCTTGTAATCCTTTGCCATTGGCGTGGGGCAGTTCATTTGTGCCTGTCTCCCTAGAGATGGGCGCCCATGTATTTCTGTGGTACTCCCGTCCGCTCTCGGAGTCTCCCAAGATAAAGACCCTTTTTCTCTGGTGAGGAGCTCCGACTTCAACCGCTGAGAATATTCCCCACGTTGTTTCGTAACCGAGTTCTCCCAAATCTTCAATGACCTCTCTGAGTCCAAGACTGATGTGTCCTTCGACATTTTCGAAGAAGCACTGAACAGGTCTGACTGTTCGCACAATTTCTTTGATGTAAGGCCAGAGGTGTCTTGGGTCTTCTTTTCCTTTGCGTTGTCCTGCTGCACTGAATGGCTGACAGGGATATCCTCCAGTGAGGAGGTGTACCTTGTCTCGAAACTGTTTGCCGCTGAAGGTTTTAAGATTCGTCCAGACAGGTGAGACATCCAACTTACCCTCTTCCATCTTTGCAACCAGGTTCGAGATTGCGAAGGCTTCGATCTCCACATAAGCGATTGTTCGCAAGCTTGGGATAACTCGTTTAAGTCCCATTCCAATTCCTTCATATCCGCTACAAAGTGAGATAACTGTTTTGGTATTATCCACACAACGCCTCCTCCGCATTTTTGACTATGCTCTCAACGGTGGTGCCCGCAACCTCACAATAAAACTCTCTTATTAAATCGTAATCTTCCCCTTTTGCAAAAAAGAAGTTCCATGACTCAGTCCAATTATTTATTTTCTCTTGTTGAGAAAAATTATAGGATTTTCTTATTGGCCCCCTACCTCCTTTTAACACCCTCATAGCATCTTTTATTACATAATTAGAAAATTCAACCAAGTGTTGGTAGTCTATATCCCCGTACTCTTCCATTATATTTCCTCTAATTTATCTAATAGTTGTTTACATTGGGCCATGTTTAGCATCCCTATATGGGCTTTTTCTTTTGAAAGACCAAGCGTTTTACCTAACCACGCATAAGCCTCGTCCCTTGCTTTAGATCTATCGTGGGCACCGTTCCACCTCTCATCAAACTTAAAATGGATTTTGACTCTAGTTTTGCGTAGGGATTCCCCTGCCATATGCCCTAGTGGTTTGTATGTCCCTTCATGGCATCCTACCCTAGTGTCGCACTTATAACACACCCATATATGTCCCTTGCAGGAAGGTTTATTGTAAAAATTAGCTTTCTTTACCAACCTTCCCATCTGTTTACACTCAGGACATAAAGGAGGCGCTGATATTTTGTTATCAATCATAGGAACCTCCCTGTCTTCCAATTGTACTCAAAGTCTGCGAACCCCAGGCCCTGTGGAGTGTTCTCTTTAAATCTGACCTTCTGCACATGAACCTCTGTATTCCCACCCCTTCCTGTTTGATCTACCCTATGCACCGATATACAGTTATCTGCTCGCCCTCTAAAGTGGGCTGACCCTGCTATATCATACGGTGTTGGTATGGGGTAAGTTCCATCATCCAATTTTTTCAATTTAGTAGGGTGAGCCACCAAAAATACATGTACACTGTTATCCCTTGCGAACTGTCGTAATTGAGTTAGAAACGTACTGATGTATTCAGTTTCGCTCTGATTACTCTTACGAGTATGGTCTATGTCATTGTAGGGGTCGAGAACCAATGCCTTGATCCCATCTCTATAGACCAATGTCCGAGCAAGGTCAAGGATATTTTTCAAGGTATGGTCATCTTTAGGCAGAATCCAATTGAAATATTTACCAACGAACTCCACTCCCTCATCATAAATGGGTTGAGGTATACCTACACCATCTCCTTTCCAAAACGACTTGGCAGTGTACTTCTCCACCAACCCTTGGGCATGACGCTCTAATGGTTGGTTCTCTGGTGAGTAAATCCCCATGCTCCACCCCTGATGTTCAGCTAAATTAACGAAGAGCGCATCTACAAAGTTGGATTTACCACTGCCAGGTATTCCAGTTACCACTGTCAGTTCGCCTTGTTCAGATACTAACCAATGTTCGTCTAATTTTGACCATCCTGTACTGACCCCTCCTTGAGCCCCGTGTTCTTTGAGATGGTCGAGGCGTTCCTTGAAGTCCTCTAACTTGAACAACCCTGCTACAGGAACTGGTTTTGCAGTACCCAAATAGTCTAAAACTTCTTGGGAACCGTGGGCCATAAGCACTTCATTGGCATCTTTGTAGGGACTCCAGTCCACTATCTCGCATTTATGGCGCCCTATACGCCTACTTAACTCTTCCGCTGTGGATGCCCCAACCTCGTCAGAGTCCACGCAAATCACCACCTTGCCCACACCCTCAAAGTAAGCCTCCTCACGGGTCAACCAATCCATCTTCTGGCCTGGCTTAACTCCTGATGGCACACTTAGAACCGATTTGATCCCGCACTGCTTCAGTGAGAGAGCGTCAAACTCACCCTCTACTATGTAAACCTTGTCTGCTTCTGCTGATTGAAGGTTATACATGAGCATTTCTGCATCTTTTTCTGTACGGAAGGACTTCTTTGGGCCACGATATTTGATGTTTACCACCTTTCCGTCCCAATCATAGTACGGAAACATCACTTCAGTACCATTGTACCCAATCCCCATTGACATCACTATGCTCTCGCTGATACCTCTTTTTACAAAAGCATCAAGTATATTTTTAGATAGGCCAGAAGGACGCTCATAGTCTGGTTGTGAGAAAGATTTACTTGAGCCATTGGCTCCGCCCTTAAACCCGCAATGATGGCAGTAGAACAGCCCTTCTTCATTCACAGCCATGCACTTCTGCTTTGACTTTGACCTTCCTTCACTGCATTTAGGACATATCATACGTTTTTCCATCAGAAATCTACCCTCCAGTTAAAAACCCTTCTCCAAACATAAGACCTTACCATCGATACAAACGTATAAATGATAGTTAAATCAAACGCTATATGAGGAGAGATGTCAACCCCTAAATACCAGGGGAGAAAAGTTATTGTTATCAACCATGAGATAAAAGCCCCTGACCCCACGTTCAGGAATGTTTCTATGGTCGATCTTAGTTTAGTTTGCATGTTTTTCTACTAACTCTTTCCATCTCTCTACATATTGTATTATTTTATTGAGATCATTTATAATGTCTCCCTTTTTTCCTGCTCTCTTGGCATATTTCAATATGTTCCCTCTGAAGAAACCAGGCTTTTCATAGTCTTCCAACATATCTATTACGTCACCCTTAGCCCCTTTATAGTAATCAGGAACTTTATTCATTGAACAAGTCCTCCAAATCTTCTTTCGTTTTAATGATCTGCTCCCATGGGACTCTGTACTCGCCCCATGCTTTGAGTTGGGCCTTCCCTATGCAGGAACGACACCGGCCCATCCTCCCTAACTCTTCCGACTCCTGCTTACAATTCCAACACTTCATTGCATTGGTTTCCCGTCATGTGTTTCCTCCAGTGTGTCTATGCACTCTTCGAGTTCTTCCACAGTTAGTAAATCCAGATACCCGTGAGTGATCTGCATTACCTTCTGACCCGTGATGCCAAGAAGCATAGCTAACTCCTTTTTATTAATCCCTCTCCTCCTCCACTCTGCGTTAATAATTACTGCCAAATCTTCCTTCAATTCCATTTTCCTACCCATCATGTTCTCCTTTACCTTCTAATATGCCCTCAGACGCTCTCAGATCTCTCCTACGGGCTTTCAACGGTTAACCTATGTCTTACCCTACCCTACAAGTCCAACGTGCTTAGAACCCAATACACGCATCGTAGTGCAAAGTACCCTTCTCTGTACACTTGATGATAATCGGACAATATTGTCCACTTTCACAGTGGCTGAATCCACTCCTATCTCAAGGGTTAAATCAGCTTTCTTAAATCCCTTAACTTGGACTCCTTCTAAAAAGCGGAGTACCTTTGTTCTTAATCGAGACTGGAGCGCAACCAAGTATCTCTTTTTTTTCGTTATGCCAGGTGAATTATATACCTCAATCTCATTCGGTGTGCCAAATCCTAGGCAATCCTTACACTCATACTCATTCCTGATCATGGGAGTGCGGATGATGGATTTCATATTCTCCCACCGTGAATTCCACTCTTTGCTTTTCTCATCACCTAGCAGAGTGATCTCAACATCTCCAAACACATCCGCAACCATCTCTGCTGTTGCTAGGAACTCATTGTCTGATAACCTAAGACGTTGACCTTTAGTTAAACTCATATTACAACCTTTGCAGAACCTTTTGGCTTGAGTGCATCTGCTTCCTTTTTTAACCAAGAGTTTAAAGTTAGGTAGTGATCCTTGTACTTGTTGGGATGGTTGGCAAAGTAAGTGGAAGCATAACTGATTTTGTCATCAACCTTTTTTGTAGTGTACTTTTCCTTCAGAGACTCATACCCAGTAGAATTTAAAAGGACGTTCTGACCATCTCCCAAAGTAAGAAGCTCACCCTCCATATAAAACGGTTTTGATTTTGGTTGCGCTCTTAATCTTTTCTTTTCTTCTCTTTTCTTTTCTTCTCTCTTCTTCTCTCTTCTCTTCTCCTCTAATCTATTAGAAGGGACTTTGTTGGTAGACTGTCCGGACTTGCGTGAGTAATCATCCTTTATTTCCAATAACTTGGGTAGTTCTATGTGAAACTCTGTTCCATTTTTGTTGCACGTTAGTTTCACGTTTGTTTCACAAAAGTGCAAGAAGTCTGTCACAACCTTGACAGTAACGCGCAACTCTTTTGCCAAAATCTGTTCACTTATGAGTATTTTACCTGTTGGAGGTTGCCCAGAATTTTCGGCAATTAATTCGACTAAACACCACCACATAGACATTCCTTTATGGCGGTATCTCTCGAAGAGACGCTGCATAAATATGTCTCTCCGGCTATTGCTCATGTGTTTAAACCACTTCATGTTTCCATCCTTAAAAAGGTTATTTATCGGATGTTTGCAAAACTCAACATGCGTTGGAGATCACCAGTATTCAATATATTCCTGGCGCATCCGATAAATAAAATCCTATGGAGGGCAACTGTGAAAAACATATTAAGTTCTGCAAACTTAGATAACATTATTTCACAGATTACCCTATTTGTCAATCAGAACCTTTAGAATGGCACATCTTGTGCAATGGTATCCTTCTTGGGTTCAAAAACATCCTGAACAGGAGGTTGACCTGTACGATTGACCCTCTTTGCTAACCATTCAGGAATGGCAGCGAATGAAGAGGGAGAATCCTCGTCCAGATCAAAGTGATAAGAATCATGAACCTGTTCAGGCATCGTCATGCTCTTATGAGGAGCCGTGAGGGAGGCAAGAACTACCTTCCCTTTTTTGTTAAGACCCATGGTTACCATTGCAGGAGAGCCAGGAATAAGAGATGTATCTACCTCTAACCCTATCAAGGTCGCTTCTTTCCCTTGCTTCTCGTCCCAATCCTCATACTCATAAGTTGAAACCCCTTCAGGGAGCCAATTAGAGAGGAATTTGTAAAGGTTGGCCTTGGGATTGGTAGATTTGGTAATACCCCAAGTGGTTACAGTCCTTGGCATACCATCGCCATCAAGGACATCATAAATCTCAAACACTAATGCGATTTGAGAGACGGCCTTACCTTCATAACCTGCTTGTAGACCCATATCCACAACCCCTATACAGCGGCCTTGATAAGTGTCAGCAGGTATGGCGTTAAATTTCCCTCCGCCCGTAGGCTTCCCTTGTTTCTCTGTTTTCATCTTCATGTTTGTTCTCCTAAAAATTGTGGGCAAACAGACCTTACGGAACAATAATTCAGGCACTTCCCGAATACCCCTGGTCTGCGAATAACACTGTAAGCAGAGCCTAGTTGCTCCACCCTTTTATCTGCATCGTCTTTAAAGTCATACAGATTAGTGGCTTTCTTATTCCCTTTTTTTGTTACTGCAAACTTCTCTCCTCTATACCATCTCTCTTCAGGGGTGCAGGGACGGGTAACCTCTGCCTCTACATCTTTAATTTTGGTGAGCATTATCTTCTCAATCTCACCTTCTTTATAAAAAGGAACCCGTACTACAGTCCCTTTGTTGGGATAAAACTCCCCTTTTTTCTCTTTGTTGACGGCCTCGCCTATCCTCCAGTCTTTATTGATCTGGAATATCTCCATTGTCTCTACTTCATAAGGAAGGAGCCATGCCAACGTGTTGAGTTGCAGGTTCCAATCCTCTTTGCCGTTCTCCAATGCTGAAATTACACTCCAAATTGATCCTGTCTTCAAATCTATAAGCTTCTTTTTATCGGGTTGATAAAGATCAATTTGGCCTGATATAACATACCCTTCCAAGGTCTTATAGAATCGCTTCTCTACTATATCAGTAGGGCGTTGGTACTTGGCGAAAGCTTCGTGACTTACAGTTCCAAAGAACCTGGCCCACTTATCATCCAAATCCTCCTCTTCAATCTCACTGTGTTGACGGCCTAATACAATCTGTTGCGGAGTCCTGTTAAGTGTGGTAGGGGAATAATCCCAATCAGGATTTTCAGGGTAAGTATTAGACCCCAAAACAGACCTTTCAACGTAGTCGGGGTAATTAAATTTATTTTGCATCCTTTATACCACTCCTTACTGTTGAGTTTTTGGGTTATATCAACTTACAATTATATAAGATCTAAAATCAGAAGGCAACATTTATTTTTACCTCTAAAATACTCTACCATATTTCCACCTCAGCCAGTCAACGTAGAGTTCATGGGAATTCAATATAGTCCATACGAATGTGGATAGCAAACATTCGTTTTTACCGGAATATGTTTTTATTCGTCTCCTTAGCTGCTCAAACACCCATATATATGTATCCAACCCCTCATCACATTCTGGTAAATCAGTCTTTATGGTTTTGCCCTTCCTCTGCATAGAAATATGGGTCAAACCACAAAAGCATTGACCTTCAGAATAGGGACAATGGGCAACACACCATTTCTTGGCTTTGTATAAGACCCAGTCGGTATATTTCTCAACAAACCCTTCCCAGGCCACATCATCGTCCAGGGCTATTTTTGCCACAAGCTCCAGGCTGGCTTTACTCATAATCTTAAATCCCCTCTCCATCATTGTCAATTATTTCAACAGTTACGCCATCGGGACAAAAAATACACTCTGCAATGCCCTTATTGACTTCAATCATAACGGGCTTTTTAAGAGCCTCAATTTGTGTCTCAAGCTTTTTTATATACGCCATGTAATCGAATTGTTTACCAGTTTCCATAATCCTAATCCTTTCTTTATTCTCTTTATTAATCAATTTGAATATACACTCTTCTTCGTCATGAGTGAACCCTACTAGATGATAATAATTTGTGGTGTACTCACCACTATACATATCCTGTTCTGACTCACTTTGATACCATTCTCCGCCACTAAAATGACTATTAGACGCTTGTATTACGCCTTTATTCTGGAGGAACTCAACTGCATTATCAACGGCGGAGGTGCCGTTGTACTTGTCCCACTTGTCGGGATGCATATCTTCGCCCTCCTCATCAATCCAACCGTTTTCAAGTAGCAAACCCTGTTCTGCACTCTCATGCGTCATAATATCGTAGGAAGTTCGGATTTTTTTTGTTGTAAACAACTGGTTTTCGCACATAATAGCCTCCTAGTTAAAGTTTAATTCGCCAAGTTGACCCCTCGAAAGGGGCCGAATTGGATAATTAATCAATAGCCCAAACGATGCCGTTGGCAAATGGAACACCACATACTACAGCGTATCCTATCTTTTGAGCTTCGCCTTCCGCCACTACCCTTTGATTTTCCTCCCTATTCAACGCATAGTCGTAACCGGAATAAGACCATCCACCGTTGATTGCCCACGCAACCCTTTGTCCTTTCGTATCCGTAGCAGGAACAATCTTAGTTTCAATCGACTTGTCATATAATATCATTTCCTTAAATCCTTTCTTTAAATGTTGGACTCTATATATTCTTGCATCAATTCCTTAGCCGGCCTGGTGTTTTTTTGCTCCTTTATTTCAACCAATAAATCTACGAATGAGGAGTGCTCTTTATCATAGAGTAAGATGTTGGGGTCAACCAAATTATCTCCGCAAACAGAAATGAATTCCGCCCATAATATCCTACTATCTTTACTCATAATCTTAATCCTTTCTTTATGATGGCTTGCCATCGTTCCTACTAATAAATATAGTCCTTTTAAATCTTTTGTCAAACCTTATTTGTACAAACTTGCAAAATTGTTTGCCGCTATTTGCGGATTTTGCCTCCTATCATACAAAGTTTTGATAAAATTGCCGCCTGG
>Ga0080013_1000920_pt1 | contig 40162 bp, 44 predicted proteins | sample ETNvirenome_6_85_FD_69236 | JGI IMG/M metagenome (GOLD analysis project Ga0080013, IMG submission 69236) | Marine viral communities from the Pacific Ocean - ETNP_6_85 (SPADES assembly) (version 2) | ecosystem: Environmental > Aquatic > Marine > Oceanic | place: Pacific Ocean | collected 2013-06-19 | reverse complement strand
TAATGACGGAGTTCAACGTACCGCTGGAAGATGTGGCCTGGCAGTCACGCAGACAGTTCGGTACGCCAAGTATGGAACGTAACAGGGATCTCGCACGATTTAGAGGATACGCAGTCTAATGGCGCAGCCGCTTCGATACGACTATTCAAGCCAGGTGACATCCGAGGGTGTCCCTCGAGCACGCACAGCCACACGATTTGGTATACCCACAGGTACGTTGGATGAGAGAAAAACGGCCAGAGAGCAGGAAGAAGAGGAACGCCGAGGCATATCGGTACCTGGCTTCTTTGGCTCGGTGTTGCGAGGCTGGGAGGCCATCGACCGCCCCATTTCTGAGCGCCTCGGTATCCGCATCCCAGAGATGCGTGGCCCGTTAGATGAAATCGGAAACCTAGTGCTGCAAGAGGCCACGAGGCCGTCCAGCGCACTGATAGCTCTTGGCGGCGTGGGGCTTGCTGGTAAAGCGGCGGCAGGAGCCGCGTCGTTAGGAACACGAGCCGCAGGGCAGAGCCTGGCGCGCCAGGTCATACCACGAGCGGGACAGGCTGTCCTGAAAGCGGGTCAGTTTGCTGCTACTCCCTACTTGGGAGCGCGTGGCATCGCAGCACCGGTAAGATTCGGTGCAGAGGCAGCGCAAGTGGCCGGGTTCAGGGCTGCGTCTGAGAAGTTATCTGAGTCTATTCCAGAAGATGCACCGATGCTATTCAGGCTCGCGGCCCCTGTAGCGGTGGGTATCGGTGGCGGACTCGCGGGTGCGAGAGCATTCACTGGGGCAGCGCGAGCGTTGAATATAAACGTTGCGAATGAAGCTGGAATGCGTGCCTACGGAGCCGCACGAAACCGAATGAACAGGAAGTTGGAGCGCAGTCGAGACAAGGTAGCGCAGCAAGAGCAAGAACGTATTGCGCAACTGGCTTATGGCAAGCAATGGGAGGATCTTACTGACTCAGAGCGGGTACTGGTGGAGCGTAACGCCGGTGATGGGACGCGGCTGGACGAGGAACTTACTGAAGTAGTGAACAACAGGAGACTCAACCGGCAGATATCCGAAGAGGATGTCGTAGAGGTAACAGAACTCATCAAGAAGGGATCGCGCCCACGAAGCGACCTAGAGCGGATCGGTATGATTCGTAGCGCGGAGGATGTGCGCAGAGATGCGCACCTTGATGCGTATACCCGCAACAAAATCGAAAATCAAGACGATTTATTTGCTCTATCCCAAGACATTCAAGCGGGTAAATACCGCACGGCAGATGGTGAACTGCGTAACTGGAACGACGTACCCGACTTTTTGGAGGGCAGCGAAAACGCAATGCTCATCACCAACAACTACGAGGCTATGAATAACGCCCTAAAGGGTTGGTTGGCACGTAAAGCGGATGAGATGTCTTATAACGTAAATCGGGCGCGAGTCGAGGGGCAAACTCTCCTTGACGCATTTGACCCCGATACGGGACGTTTGACCGAGTTCGGCAAGCGACATATCAAAGTATCCAAAGATGGGAAACGGTACGAGTTTTCTCGTGCTGCACAGCCGTGGAAGCGAGTGATGCAGAACATGACTGACGATCTCGACACCATGCTCGATGCGGAGAAAAGAGCGGGTATAGGATTCGTTGAGACTATCGGCGAGGACCTTGTGGACTTCGGACCTGGTAGGCTCCCTGATGATCCGTACTTGGGTGACGTGTTTGAGCGTATGGGTGCTACCGACTCACACTACTTCCCCAGAATGCTACGAGATGAAGCGATGCGCCCGGGACTGGCGAAGAGTCAAGGTAAGTTCGCCAAGCAGGGGTACGAAAAAGGGCGACGCTATGGATTTGAGTTTGAGGAAGTCGAAACTATCGACGGTACTCCAGTAAAGCGTCCAGTGAGCAGCTTCATACGGTTAATGGCGGACAACGAGGACGCTGCTGCAAAGAAAGGGCGCTCATATCTCACCAACCCAATGGAAGTGGTCCAAATGCGCTTGCAGGCAGGGGCTAACCGGCTATCGGCGAACCGCTTTATCGATGAAATGAATCGGCACGGCCAAACGGTGACAGAGCGGATGATGCAGAGGCCGGTGTGGAACAAGGCACGGCGGCTTGTACATGGAATCACCCGCAACAAAACACGCCTCCAGCGTCGCATTGACACTCTCGAGCGCAGAGTGCGTGAAGCCGAACGTCGGCGTGGCACAGCAGGGCGGCAGATGGACAGGGTTGAAGGAAGGCAGGAAGTTAATACCCGTCGGCAGCGAGCGGCAGCAGCGAACTCAGGCAGACGATTGTTGCCCTTCCTCAATCAACTACTGGAGGACATGGATCAGGCCGGTATTAACCGAGCGCGATCCGGCTGGCACGCGCCAAAGCGTGACAAAGAGAGATACAAGGAACTAAAGAGTGCAACGACTAAGCTCCGGAGTGCCGTGGAGAACAACTCCATAGCGCCCCAAAAGCTAGAGCGCCTAGTTGACGAAGCAGATTTCGCGTTTGAGCGGGCAAACATGTCAATGGATAGCTGGGTACGCAACGCTTCCTTCAGGCAGAGTGATGCCACGCTAATGGAAGGTATGCACGCCATCCGCTCAGACTTTGACCAGGCTAACCTTTCGGATGCGCAGTTGAGGCGGATCATGAATAACAACGCAGAGCGTATGACCCGTATGGAGGGCCGCGAAGATGAGATGCTCAGGCAGCTTGAAGATCTAAAGCGCACCATCATCGACGAAGATGCGTCGGCAGTAACTATGTCTCGTGATATCGACGAGTTGACTGCTGATGTACAGCGGGACAAAGACCAGTTGCGTGTCGCACAGCAATACTTTCGGCAAGCAAAGGATCAGGCAGGAGATGTCACTGAGGGGCTTGGCAAGATAGCTGATTTCTCCTCAGGTGGCCGTATATATAAAGAGTCGTTCGCTGAGTACATGAACAACTTCATGCGTGATAACAGGGACCTTCTTCCCTACGTTAAGACGTTCAACGATTTTGCTCGTGCCATCAACGCCACGCTAGACCTCTCAGCTATCGGCATCCAGGGGCTGTTGTCCATAGGAGTTGATCCCATACGTGCAGCCAGGATGATCGGCATGACCACTCTCGCACTCGCTGACCCACAGTATTACAACAAGTGGGTGATCGACCATGCGGGGCAGATTGATGATTTCATTTCGCACGGCGGCTATTGGGCGGGACTGGATGATGTGGGAGAGTTTTTATTTCCCAATAAACTGACAACGATGCGTGGTATCGGCAAACCTGTGAAGCTGGCAAACCACCACTTCAGCCGTACCGGTAACGCGCTGCGCCTGCTCATGTTCGATAGGGCTAAAAACACCAGAGGGGTGTTGCGTCACATTTACGGTGGTCCACAAATGGAGAAAAGCCTCGGCACTGAACGGGAGATGGTAGAGACAATCAATAACGCTACTGGCTTTAAAACAGGCACTCCGACAGAACTCGAGCAAGCGGTGCTATTTGCTCCACGATTTTTCCGCGCACAGCTTAACTTGCTCGGTAAGGCAGGACTGAGAGAAACAGCAGACGGTCAGATGGCGCGGGACGTGCTAATGCGAACGCTTACTGGCGGTGCGTTACTAACCTGGTATCTCAATCACATACAGGGCCGCGAAACCGAGTGGAACCCTGTGTCATACGACGCGGAAGGCAATCCGCACTATAACTCGGACTTTTTGAGAATCAAGAGTCCTAGCGGTGACGATGTGTCGGTATTCGGTACATACGACTCGCTATTGGGCCTGATCATGACATCAATTACCGAAGGCCCGACATCCTCTGCGGCGCGTGTATTCTCCACCAAGGCGTCTCCCGCTATTAGCTTCCTGTCGGACGCAATACTTGGAGAGACGTTCCAGGGAGAACAAGTCGAGTTCATGACGGACGATCCGAGGATATTGGGATTAAGTGCTTTGCGGCTGGCTAAAGGGAGACTCCCCTTCACTCTCCAAAGCACGATAGACCTTGGAACTACTGAGGGCGTGGGTCCAGGTGACTTTGCATTTGGCACAATGGCAAACCTCACCGGGATCAAAGCAACCAGGCAAACACCCTATGAGAGGCGCGATCTCAGGGCACAGGAGTATTACGACGGCAGATCGTGGGACGAGTTGTTGAAAAGCGAGCAAATCGAACTTGAAAAGATGTATCCCGAGATACGTGACGCTATCGACAAACAGCTACGAGATAAGGCGAACCAGGGAGATTTGGAAGCGTTGGCTCGGGTACAAAAACTCGAAATAGATGCAGACCGCATGGAAGATGAGCGGTTGCTGGCAATAGCGGTGGCCGAGGGGCGAATAGACAGACGCGACTTTTCTAAGATTTATAACGATCTGAAGCTCAAAGCCACGTTTGAGAAACGAGGTAAGGATGTTCGTGCGGTCGAATGGGCGACCTCTGACGATCCGAACAAGCGGGGATTGGACGAGTATTTCAGGATATTCGAGGACCCCGAGGTACGGCTGGTCGATGGTGACAGCCGGTACTTACCTATCAACTGGGACGTAGTGGAGGACAAGACAGCAGCGTTATTTAAGCGTCTCGGCCCCGAAGTGGAAGCCTACATCCGTGATTACACCGCCGAGAACTATGAAGATCATCCACCCGAGATCCACGAGTTCCTCAAAGCGCGTGAGTATATCTCCAAGGACACCAATTACTGGGATGTGAAAGAAGATGCGTTTGCGGAACTGCGTAGCACCGTAGAAGCTATCGCCGGTCAGCCGATTGGCACGTACAGTGACCTAGAGATTTTCATACGTCAAAACCCCAACTCCAATGAAGGCAGATCGTTATCAGGAATCAAGAAGCGTATTGACGCATTGACGCGACGGCAACGACTGATCATGCGGCGGCGTGATCCGGAACTGGACCTGGCACTCATGATTGCCTACGGATACCAACCAGCAACAGCAGAGGCGCGTTCGCTGTGGGCACAACGATCACCTGTATCTGATACATCCCAATAACTGTATTCGTTGACGATCATCACCGTATACTCCTACACTTGTAGAACAGATGTTCTAAGGAGGAACAATGACGCAAGAAGTAGATGCTCAAGTCGAGTGGACTACGGAAGCTGATCTCGCTGAAGATACCGATGCGCAAGTGGCTCTTAGCGAAGATGTAGTGGACGAAGTACAGAGCGACCCAGATCCATCCGCACTCATAAGCACGTTACAGCAGCAGCTAGACCAACTGAAGAAAGATTTTGCCGACAGTAAACATGTCACAAACCGCGCAACCAGTTCTCTAGACCGACTCAACAACAGGCTCGATGAGTTTGCCACCAGGGAAGAACTTGAATCAACCAGATCATCGATTGCTGGAATCCGCAGTCTGATGGACATTGGCCTTGCCGATGTGATGTCAGAGGAAGGTAAGAGTGTGCTGGCCGAACAACGGTCAGAGGACTCCTACTCGAAGGCACTCCAGCAAGCGAAGGTGGATCTGAGACAAGAACTGAACGGTGCATCCCCAGAAGCATCTGGTCAAGTATCAGATGAACAAATAGATGAAGGCGCAAGACGAGCACAAGAAGCCAGTGCGCGTGTGTATGGATATGCAGAGGCTCGAGGAATACCGGCCGCAGACGTGGCAGCAATGCCCATCTGGGACGCTCCTGGTAAGTCCCTGGATGAAGCCGTCGAGAACGCTAAGGAGTACATAGACAATATGGTGAACTCAGACCCAGATTCCCGACTCGCTCAACGCAAGCAAGCAGCAGGAGAAGCTCCCTCTCGTGCATCATCAAGTTCTCAGGTGCTGACATACGAAAAACTTAAAAATATGTCACCACAAGAGATTATGAAGATTCCAAAGGAAATCCGAAATAAAGCTCTCCGAGGTGGCTAACTATTAGCTAGGAGACAATCATGTCTGTTGACAGATTTATTCCTTCGCTGTGGGCGGCTACTCTGCTTGAGAATTTAAATGACGCTCACGTTGCTGTTAACTTGTGTAACAGGAACTACGAAGGAGACATCTCCCAGATGGGTGATACGGTTCGTATTACTTCCATCGGGCGAGTAACAATCTCCAACTACACCAAGAACAGTACGTCAATTACTCCTGAGACTCTTGACGATTCTCAGCAAGTTTTGACCATTGACCAGGCAAAATACTTTGCTTTTGAGGTTGATGACGTTGATGCACGGCAAGTCAGAGATGACGGTGCATTGATGGATGTCGCTATGCGCGATGCTGCTTGGGGTCTTGGAGACGCTGCTGACACTTCGGTGTTATCAGCTATGCAAGCACAGGGAGATACAGGTAACGCTCTTGGAGCATTAACCATTGGTACAGGTAACGTAGATGCCTATGAGAACATTGTGGATTTGGCTGTAAAGCTCGATGAAAACAATGTTCCAAGGTCAGGTCGTTGGTGCATTATTCCACCGTGGTATCACGGCTGGTTGCAGAAAAACGCCAACTTCGTATCCTACGGTACGAGTGCAAACCGTGAGGACCTGGAGAACGGAATCATCGGTGCTGCCGCTGGTATGAGGATCGTTGTTTCTAACAACCTACCTTCTGCTAGTACAGGACGAAACTACGTTATCGCTGGTCACTCGGATGGTGTTACCTATGCAGAGCAAATCAACAGCGTTGAGGGCTACCGACCTGAGTCGAGCTTCTCTGACGCTGTGAAGGGTCTGCACCTATACGGCTACAAAATTACGCGACCATATGCGTTGGCTAACGCCGACTGCGTTTCAGCGTAGGAAAGGGGATTAGAGAAATGGCAGTTACAGCAGTAACACTCACAGAACTAACCCTGAATGAAGCAAGTGCCGATTTGCCAATCGCCAGTTGGACTGCAATAGCCACTGGCTCTGACGGATTCTCATTGGATGTGTCAGGTGTTGGATCACCAGTTGTACTGGGATTTTCCGACGGTGGAGGCGCTGCGGACAACGTAACAATCACGGCTGGTGACAGACCACCAGCGCAGCTACAGGGCCAGGGCAACCTGACCATCACTATGGCTGCGAACGACGTGAAGTACGTTGTTCTTGAGTCTGGCCGGTTTGAACAGAACGATTCCACTATTAAGGGAACCGCTGCTGCAAACGCGACCAAGATGATTGCGTTCTTGCTCCCAGTTAACTGGGGCTAAAGCGAATAGAGGGGGTGGACACCTGGGGAGGTTCCACCCCTTTTATCTAAGGAGACATAATGGCTGAACGTCAGGCACTTCGCTACCAAATTCTCGACAGTTCGGGAGTCCCGATTGCTGGCGTGAGCATACAGGTAGCTCAGCTAGATACAACTACCAACATTACACAGACCATGTATGCAGGGCTGACTGGGGCTACAACGATAGCTAACCCACTCATTACAGACGCATCAGGGTGGGTACAGGCCTACTTTAACGGTACAGATGCTGTCGCACTGAAGCGTGTGACAATGATCCCGACCCTTGCTGGGTTCACATTTACCACCAGGAACGTACAACTCGGTTCCGATTACGGCGTATTAGACGATGGCGTAGCACCAATTAAGGCTACAACGGTCGATGCTGACGATAGATTCAACTTAGCCAGGAGCACTGCTGGCGATCCAGCATCGCTTCAAATAGGCGATATGTGGTACAACACCACGGATAACAAGCTGTATTGGAGAGACAATACAGGCACACAGACAGTCGGTTCTGCTACAGGAGACATTACGGGCGTAACGGCTGGTGACGGTTTAACCGGGGGTGGAGCATCAGGTGATGTCACACTCAACGTCGGTGCTGGAAACGCTATCAACGTAGACGCAAACGACGTAGATGTCAGCGTCAACGCCGCTTCATCAGCAGTTACTACCCTGGCAGAAGGCGACAAATTCCTTATCGCAGATGTCGATGATTCTAACGTAACCAAGAGCGCGACAGTGTCTCAGATCGCGGCAACGATGTTGGATGCTGGCAACAACAAGGTGTTCTATTCCAATACTTCTGGAGCTATTACAGAGTTACCTCTTGGGGCATCGGGAGAAGTTCTCACTTCTCAGGGTGCGACATCGGCCCCGAACTTCAGTGCCATTAGCACTGGCGCTACAACTATGACCTCTACAGGATCGATTACCGCAGGGAATATTGTTGTGGAAAATACTGACGGTACGGTGAGTACGGTCACAAGTACGCTTACTGACTTCTCTCTTATTTCAGGGGTCACGGCGGATACTACCTATGTAAACAGCTATAGCAATTTTATGGCGTATGACGATGCCAACGGATGCACTGCGTTTCTGTATAGAGACAGTAACGACTCAGACAATTGCTACGTCGTATTCATCACCGAGTCAGGTGGCACGATTACGACCACTACGCCGTTCAAAATCCTGAATTCTACTAATGGTTCCGGGCAGAGTGAAACGCCGTGTGGGTTTGGATACGACGATCACAACGATGTGTACCTAGCTATTTTCAAAAACGCCAGCACGGCAGCTATTGTCGGGATTGCATTTACCTATAACGGGTCTGCCGTCACGATTGACGGCGATGGTGATGGTGACGGCACGACCACTAATATCGAAAGCACCTACCAGAACAACACAGACGATTATGTGACGATGTGTTGGGATACGACTAATAACGTATTTCACTTAGGGCTGAACACCTATAGCACGAGCCACCGTTTCATCATTCAGTACATAAGCGTCACAAGTGGGCGAGCAATCACCCCGTCCTCTGTGACTGTAATTGCAACGTCATCGGACATCACCAACGCATATTTCCCGATATTTGTGTGGGATCGAACGAACGACGCGGTGTTCGCAGGATTGCAGCCAGCAAATGCCTCCGAGCATTACGACTTCTATAAGGTCGCCTTCAACGGGAGCGCCTATACCGTGGGAACCTTGACCTCTATAGGCACTAACCTTGCTTACTTTACGCAAGCTGCTTACGACCACAACTCAGGCCAGATAGTGGTTGCGTGGGGTACGGGTGGTTCGGGCGACACGTATATGAATGTCGTTGACCTGTCGGACAGTTCTGTCGGAACAGAGGTCAATATATCCACTACCTACAACACCGGCACCACGGCAGAGCAATGGGATGGGAGTGGTAATAGTTGGCTCGCCCCGAGAAACCAATCGCTGTTCATTACAGACTCGAACTCCACGTTCGTTCTCCGGGGTGGTGGGGATTATGGAAGCTATGCCATTGTCGGCACTGTGGGATCTGGGAAATCCATCACACTCAGCCAGTACAACGTGTTCCACAATTCGGGAATGGCGAGCGCGTCTGGCTTTTATAAGGCGCAGTGCAACGGCTGGAACGTATCCTCTGGAAAGCTGATCGTGGGCTATAACCCCGATGCTGATTACAAGGTCGCAGCCCTTACGCCAGCGGGAGGGGCGACCAATGTCCAAAAGTGGTTCGGTGCGGCTACCTCAACTGTATCGACTGGTCAAACATTAGATGTCACTCATGTGGGTGGGATTAACGAGAATCAGAGTGGATTGACGGTTGGATCAACGTATTACATCGGTTCAGACGGGGCACTGACAGCCACGGCCCCTGAGCTAACGGCAAGTAACCAGTGGCGCAGAGTGGGTAAAGCGATATCGGCGACAAAACTGCTCATCACTGGCGCTGGCGATACCACGCAGGTTTGGAGTGGCTAAATGAAATTAATTGTTAAAGAAACAGGACTGATCGAGTTCATATTTAAGGACACTGACACAGTAGCTATGGACAATCGCAAGCTGTCGGTGACTGAGACTGACAAGGATGGTACGTCCCAGAGTTGGGAATCGACTCGTCACAATAACTCGATGTATTCACTCCTTGAAGATGTGACCGCAGAAATGTACCAACTCGGAACGCAAGACGATCCGACCTACTACATCATGCAGACGTATGAAGAGAATCTGAAACGACGATAGGAGCCTGACATGGTAATGGGTCCAGTAGGTATAGGATTCCCGACTAGCACCAGTGGAGTCACTACGATTTCAGGGTGTGACCTTTTGGTGGGGCTGAGTAAGTTCATCAATGATTACTGGGAGGACACGACCACGAGTGCCGGTTCTGCCAGCTTCAATACGCTGGTGGACACGTCGTTGTCACGCTTCGGTGATGATCAGATCATCGACTTCTATGTACGCATTACCGGTGCCGGTAACCTTCAGTATGAGGTGAGGCGTATTACGCAGTTCGTTTCGTCTACAGGAACGGTCTTTGTTGATCCACCCTTCAGCGAGCAAGTCCCTACCAGCCTGGATTACCAGATTCACAGGTATGATCCGAGTCTCAAGTTCCAGTGTTTAGACGAAGCCCGGTTACGTGACGATGTATTTGAACATGCGTTCCGGCTGATATACGACGATACCTCCACCTCAGACGGACTGAGTGACTGGTATGACATCAATCCTGACATTCGTTCAGGTCCGATGTACATCTTTGTGGAAGATCCACAGTCAGTGAATACAGACTGGAACGTCCTATCCAACCCTGTGGGTGACTCCGTGACGAACTGGACTGCGACCAACACCACAGCCACGATTGTGAACGAATCCAACATCGACCGGCTGATACCGAAATACGACACAAGCTGTATGAAACTCGCTACGGCTGCATCCACGACAGGCACCCTGGCACAGACCGTTGGCAGTATGTCCATAACGGCCTCAGAAGCCGCAGGAAGGCGTATGACGTTCGGAATGTGGGTATATACCAAGGATACGTCCGGGGTCAAAATACAGCTTACTGACGATGATGGTGACACTCCCTCAGCACTGCATGGGGGTACTGGCTGGGAGCTACTCACGGTAGAGAAAAACATTGACCCAACCAATGCCGCCACCCTTACAGCGACATTGATTGTGGCAGGAGGATCATCTGGTGCGACAGCATTTTTCAACCGCGCATGGCTTTACTACGGGGAGTCAAATCTTATACAGGACGTGTACCCGTGGCGCGAGGCACACCTTATCCGGCGGGATGCGACCACGCAGAAGGTTCAACTCTCTTGGATTCCCACCAATGGACGGCAGATCCGAATGGTCGGGAGGCAGTATCTGTCAGAACTTGGTTCCGTACCCAGCACCCAGTGTACGAACACAATGGAATTGGATGAGGGAACCGCACAGATCCTCTACGGAGCCGCCGCAGAAATCCTCTATGAGCGAGAAGGACTCACCACAGAAGAGTTTGAAAGCATCGCCAGGAGAATCCAGATCATAGACAGAAAGAAGGATGCGACAAAAGCGTGGGGATACATCATTCCCCAGATTCCCACGATCCGTAGTCCCTATCAATAATGTCCATCATAAGTACCGGCTCACGGGTAGATACCCCTTACGACATCTACTTAGAGGTAGATAACCAGAAGCTCGGTTTCATGCTGAACGATATCGACGGTATTCTTGGATACCGGGCTTCACTCTCTGAGCAGGTCACACCACAATTTAATACTGCGTCGTATGACTACGCCTCTGTGCCTATTGAGGTAGAGATCCCTGTTGCATACGAGACGTGGCAAGGTGGTTGTGGATTCAACTCAGTGGAGTATGAAGAGGCACAGTCACTGACGAAGTATTCGTTTACTCGAGGAGTGGATGCCAGTTACGCAGGGAAGCTCTATGCCGGACCTGATGTGGTCTACCACACGACAGCCGCTGGAAGTTATAACTTCTTCACATCGTCTTACGGTGTTGCACGAGATCCGAACCCACAGGTCAAGTTTTACTACGCACCGAGTAACGGGTATGTATGGGCCTTTGGGGGCCAGTATCTGTGGTATTTCACTGGTGGTACGTGGACCCAGGCAAGCCTGAGCTTTTTATCTGGATATGCGATCACTGACATTATCGACTTTAATGGGACGCTATTTGTTGCAGCAATGGTGACATCTACCGGAGCCGCTATTAAGTATTACTACTCAACTGACTACGGCGCGACATGGACGCAAAGCACTCTCACCAACGCAGAGATGTCATTCTTTGCTATCCGGGGCGAGACATCTGGCAGTCCGTACCTGTGGGGTGTAAACGTGAGCGGCGTGGTTCGGTCGAACGTAGACGGTACCAATACCGGTGGTGCATGGTCTGGAGCGGTAGCACTGGGCGACGGACTGAACGATACCGTCACCGGCATGATCATCGGTGGCAACTATATATATGTATTCAAGGTGAACTCAATCTGGCGTACAGACGCATCGGATTCGCTCTGTGTGTGGGATAACACTAGTAACGCAGAACGCTGGTACTCACGGGCTGGTAACGGATCACGTCCGTTTGTGTGGAGTGACGGCAATATATATGTGCAGTACGGCAGACGCATCTTACAGATAGACCCGAACAACAACACACAGACAGTGGTATGGCCTCCCAGTGCGGCTCAGGCTGGTTCTGAAGAGCTTGACGGACGTATTACGGGCATCACTGGTGACTCTGAGTGGCTGTATTTCTCGCTCATAAACGATAAAGGCGTGAGTTACATAATGAAGGGTGTACCAGGTACCACGAACTTCCATACATTGACGTACATCCAGTACCCAGCGATTAAGGGTATCGGTGTGTTTGGTGCCGGATTGATTACTGACACCAACCCGTACTTACTGTTCGGGACCGATGCGACTGGTATAAATGCTCCGTCGAGCTACGGGTATCTCGGTGGCTTCAGACTGCCGAAGGTAGGGATGCTACCGGACACGGACCCAGATTATGCGTTCGATGCTGATTACACGCAGGGTCAGTATGTGGTCGGCCCCTGGGTGGATGTGGGGCAAGCCGCCTCGAGCAAGCTCCTAAACGGTGCTCGTGTACTCTCCACCACTGCGAATGAGTCCTCCCCGACAACGATTAGTTACGTGACTGATACCACGAACTATGCAGATACGTTCATCGAGAACGTACAAAAGGGTGACATCACTGGCACGGTCATAGGGACTGCCACAGATGATGATGCGTCCTTCAGGATCACGACAGAGGTCAGGTTCAACAAGATTCGGTACATCCTGAAAATGACTCGTGCCACTCCCAAGAACGTCGCGTCGATTGATTCAGTGGTACTGGACACCACGATTGCTCCCAAGCGGAGACGCTTGTTTGAGTGCGACATCCTGATAGGTGACGATCTTCCGCTCAAGGGTGGTGGTAATTCCCGGTATGGAGCCAAGCTCAGTGAGAACTTCCTATTCAACGCTTCTGACCGACTCATTACTTTGACAGACATATTCAACAGGACGTATTCAGTCAAGATGCTCAACCTTCGCGCTGCTGGCGTGATGGCGCGAGACGGTCGTGATTTACAGGTATATACAGTGTCATTCGCCCAGATTAACCAACTTACGGATCTGGGAGACGATTTGATTTACGACGTAAGTGCGTGGAATACCGGAAGGATTTATTCATAATGGCTTTATCAAATGTTACTGCTGGCGACACCGCGTTAGCCGCTGACCTAAACCAATATAAGGAAGCACTGGAAGGAACCAGGGAGTTCTCGCCTTTGATGAAAGCAGCGGCAGGGACGGACTTCTATGTACGGATGTCCAACACTGGTGGTGGTCAGTTCTTCAAGGTACAGAACTCGAGTGCTGCGGACGCGCTGGTAGTGAATTCTGCCGGGGTTGTGACTCCTACGACGTTACAGATTACCAACGAGGCATCTCCGTCTGATGTCACAGCAGGTCGTATCTCGTATAACTCCACAAAAAACGTGTTGGTCTACGGGAACGCATCACAGGTGGTGGAGATAGCTGACGGTGCGAGTACCAACCTGGCGCTACTGGGGGCCGAACAGACCATCAACAACACCACGACACTCACTACGCTGACTGACTTCACTACTGCGCTCGTAGCAAATGGAACGTATGTCGCTGAGTTTGTACTGATCTACCTGTCAGGTACGACCCCGGATGTGAAGTTCAAGTGGGACATCTCATCAGTATCAGGATGCACGATTGAGTGGGGACAGACCGGATCGTCAGCAATCAACGCTGCTGCTCCGTCTGGTGGTGGAGCGATCACGACCTACAACTCTATGCACGACCAGACTCAGACGATGGCTTTGGCAGGTCAAGGTACGGGTGCTGATAACAAGGTTGTAGTGCCGATATTCGCAACGATTCACAACAGCACGACAGCAGGGAACCTAAACCTCCAATGGGCGCAGAACACTGCGGACGGTAGTAACACATCTCTACTGGTAGGTAGCTACATGAAGATAACGAGGAACGCATAATGGATTTCAGCAACATCAAACTGTCGATTGGCATTGTAGTTGCGATTATCGCTCAGGCATTTGGGATTATATGGTATGTGGCTCAACTTGATTCCACAGTTGGGAGTCTTTCCTCTACCGTCGGAGTTATCCAGGAAGAACAAACCACCGTTGACATCGCCGTGTTGCAAAACGACATCGAAGCACTGAAAGACAAGATCGCCATGACTCAGGAGATGGCGAGAATGTACACAGTGGGAAAAGCATTTGATTCATCTGACCTAGAGGAAGCTATCGAGGATCTTGAAGGTCGGGTTGATGACTTGGAGGATGACTGATGGACGAGAAAAAGAAACCATCCTTCTTTAAGCGTGTATTCGCTCTGAAGGACATACATTTACCACCCATACATCTCAGGTTACCGAACTGGAAAACCCCAGAGATAAACCTGCGTATGCCGAAGTTCGGTGGATGGCAACCGCCTAACCTAAAGATCGCTTCTGTGCGTGGCATGACGATTACTGGCGGTGTCTGGAAGGTCGGTACGCTCGGTGTAGGTATCGGACTCCTTGTGACAGGATTCGCTATCGGTACGTCAGTGGTATTCACTCGTGCCGCACCTCACTTCCCTGAGCCAGCACAGTACCAGGTAGCAGCAGTAGCCCCGGACCAGACACTCAAGGTCGGTGAGAAGTGGCAAGTACCTGACACAGCATCACTCGAAGAACGTGAGCTTATGACCAACACCTTGCTTATCAACATGAGTGGGGCCAGAGCGAGCAACATAACGATCAACGACGTTGATATTGGTGCCACGTTTGGGAGCGCCACGGACACTATCAAGATCATAGGAGCTTCCGGCAAGGTAATCGAGTGTGAGGAAGTGATACTGGATAACGTCACTGCGACGAAGATTACGATTGCAGACAGCCAGTTCCACACGTTCAACATTCTGGGTAACCAAGCGTCAGGTATCAGTATTGGCGGTACGTTAAGCAGTACCCCTGCGGCGATAACGGTTCAGTCAGAGCGTGGTGCAGTGAGTATCCCGGCAGTTGGTGGTGGTGGAAGTTCATTCGACAAGATTGAGATAAACAGTGCGACTGCATCCAGTCAGTGCAAGAAGCTGACCATCTCTGACGTTCAGGCATACGGTGGTGGTATCAGCATCGCCAACCTCCATGCCGGTACGTTCACACTTCAGAACTCGAAGTTCGGTGCGGACGCAGACCTGAGTACGTTTGAACTGGTGGTGGCTGCTACTACGTTGTACTCAGTCGGCACGTTCTCGAATAACGTTGAAAAGAACATCATAGTCAAATGAAGCGGACGATTGCTGCTGGGTTAGCATTAGGAATATTCCTCCTGCTACCGGCTGCGCTTCCGCACTACACCGGCGTGTCGTATGAGCCAGTCACGGCTGCTCCCATGCCTACGGTGAATCCACGGGTCATAGAGTCTCCACCTCCCCAGGTGAGTGTCTTTGACCGAGTACTCCCTGACGTACACGTACAGGCTGAGGAAGCCATCATTCCCGTTCAGTATCTCGGGTACTGGGATCTGCTCTTTATCCTGGCTGAGACTTCTTGGCGCCCGTACATAACGTCCAACACGTTCTATGCGGAGGAGCTAGGGATGTTCTTCCACGACGATTACTACAGGGACAAGTTGTATGCCCTGATGATGTGCGAAAGCTCAGGCAGACCTGATGCTATTGGAGACTTAGATACCGGCCCATCCTACGGGCTGTTCCAGATCAATGTGCGCTATTGGAATCAACTGATCGGGACTCGTGATGTTCTCGACCCATACGACAACGCACAGATCGCCTATGAGATATGGAAGCACTCGGACTACAGCTTCAAGCGGTGGTCATGCGATCCCACGGGGGGATAGAAGGGGGGTGACATAAACCATGACTGAACAGGAAGAAAAAAACTCCAGGAAGGCCAACGGCTCCGGTACAACGATTACCGGAGTCCAGTGACTGCTATTAGTAGGAATAATTTTCGTACCCGTTGTTATGGTTTGGAGTCCCAGTCTTGGGATTTCAAGTCAAAAATGACTAGCACTCGGCGCACGAATCATTTGGTCCGCAACGGGGAACGTAGAAACGTTACAGAATATCGAGGGTTTGCTCACCGCCCTCGCGGTGCTGAGTCTGCCTGTGTCTGCTGGCCTAGGGAAATTGTTTGAAGCATTTTCGTCTGAGATAGAGGCGAGAAGGAGAGAGGAATAATGCCACGTACATGCCCGGATTGTGATGAACGCTATTGGGAGAAGTGTCAGTGTGGCTACGACCCAGAGATGGAGGAAGCAGATGTATGAGTACAGAGTCATACTCGACCGCGTAGTGGATGGTGACACCGTGGACGTGGATATCGATCTGGGGTTTGACACCTGGCTCTCTAAGCAACGAATCCGTCTCTATGGGTTGGACACATGGGAGAGCAGGACGAGAGATCTGGAAGTCAAGGCGAAGGGTTTGCTGGCAAAAGAATTTACCAAGCAGATGGTTTCGGGAGCAGAAGAGATCGTGCTTCTCAGCTATGGCCGGGGTAAGTACGGAAGAACGTTGGGTGAACTGATTTGTGACGGTGTAAATCTGAATGATGCGCTCATAGAAAACGGTCATGCAGTGAAGTATTACGGTGGGAAAAAGACTATATGAGTTGCATTGATGTAGAACAAATGTTCTATAATAAACGAAGCAAAATAAGGGGTGACGTATGGAGATCTCCAACTGATAGAAGTACTACTTTTTCTCACCGTCCTAGTGATGGGTGGGGGCTGGGTAGTGGAGTGGTTCTGTGATGAATTTAGGAAAAAGAAAAAATAGCTTTCGCTTCCTACGCTCCCCTGTCACTCTCATCCTCGTCAGCCTGTTCGTCGTGATATTCGCTCCGACGTACTTCGCTCTGTCCTGGTTATTCAAGTGGATGCCTGAGCAAGTGGTAGCTGCACTGAACCCAATGCCGAAGGAGGAATCAGATGCCGTCAACGTATAACGGTGCTCGAGGCTGGATGCCTGATGTCGATCACATAGCGACTACGATGTACGGCTACAGTGACGTACCTCCTGAGACGATGGAACCAGTCGCTGTGATCAACCACATCATGCAGGGCTATGCGAGAACCATGATTGAGTGGGCAAGAACGAACTCAACTCAGAAGTCAGCACACTTCATTATCGACCGTGATGGAAACATCACCCAGACTGTGAGCATCTACTCCCCTGCCTGGCATGCCGGGCGTACAGCTAAGACCACATGGGATTCGTTCCCTGGTGGCAACCCAAACAAGTACACCGTAGGTATCGAGCATGAGGGCTTCAGCGTGGACCCAGGGTATGGGTATGACTTCATCTATGAGGACGGCTGGCCTGACCCAATGATGGAAGCATCCGTCCAGGTACATAAATGGATACTCGGTGAGCTTGGGTTAGAGGCTACTGACCAGACTGTGATCGGTCACAACGAGACTGACGGTGTGAGCAGAGCCAACGATCCGGGACCAGCATGGAGTAAGGATTTACTTCTCGGCATGATTAACGGCAGTGAACCACTCGAGGCAGTGGCATCAACTGAAGAACGATTAGCAGCAGTGGAAGCCAGGCTGTCACACATCGAAGAAGCGATGGATGTGCTTGCGTCTGGTGGACTCTGAGGAAGGAATGACAATGCTTACTGAGCAAATGAAAGACACGCTTGAGAGGTCAGCCTCGACAGCCGGGCAGGTGTTCCTGTCCTTGATAGTGACTGCAAACGTCGCTGACTTGGACATGGATGCCATGACGTACATCATCACTACGGCACTAGCGGCTGGACTCTCTGTTCTGAAAGGACAGGCGGCAGCTCGTATGGGCTTTGGTGACGATACAGCAGGATTGGTCACGTTGAAGCGTGACCCAAAGACAGGCCGGTTCATGTCGGCCAAGAAGGGTAAGAAATAATGGCAAGCATCGAGAAGAACGGTAAGAAGGCCAGTGCAGTTGGAGTACCTGAAGTGTACCCAGCCCCTAAAGCCAAGCCAGGTCCAAAGAAAAAAGCTAAAGAATAAAGAAGAAGGTGTGACGTATAAAACACAACGAAAAAATTTATACGTCACGTTATACGTCACACCCGCTTGGTTCCTTACAGTTTCATGCCGTTACGACTGGTAACGACAGATTCCATAACACACTTAATTTACCTGCTAAATCGCTCCTTCCTGTTAATTCCTCTCCCCTTCTGTTACTAGCGATATCACTCTTAAAATCTGCCGGAGTATTTACTCTGTATGGGTTCGAGTCCCATTCCCGGTACCAGTACATCTCTTATAAGACATAGGCTTTCGGGAAATGCAAATTTTGTGGCGTGATCGCTCACAAAGGGAAAAAAAGTTATATGACACGTTATATGACACAGCAACTGTGTGTTTTTCAAAAAGTCCGGCAGATTAAGTCTGCTGGGTTTTTTGTTATTACTAACTATTTGCGGCTGGTCGTACAAGTGGTGACCCCTCTAGTTTTTCAGCAACGTCACGTCGTGCTAAGACGGGATCGTTCTTGAGATAAATCTCAGTAGTAGCTAGATGTTGGTGTCCTAATTGGTTACGCACTTCCATCGTATCCAGGCCACTCCCCTTCATAGAGAGTGATGCAAAGGTATGACGCAGTGCCTTCAGTTCAGGCGCTCGCATAGTACGCTTCCGGTCACCATTCTTATCAGAGTGACCCACACGTTCCCACATAATCGGCTCAGAAAGCCCTTTACAGCCTCTTTGCCATCCATCTAGTAGTTTATCCCTCGTGAGGAAACCACCCCTGTGGTCGCACAACAGGAGGCCAGTCTCCTGCCACTCCACTCCGAGCCTCATTCGCTGTTGAGACTTACGCTTCATGTGTTCAGCCAACAGTTGACTGATGAGTTGCGAATCCCAGACCACGACAGTACGTGACTGACGGCCCTTCAGCGACGGGTCTATCTCCCAGTAGGATGCTTTAGTGTCTGCGTCCCATGACTGTAGGAGTTCCTGCTCCACACGAATCTCCTGGTTGTTATTCAGCAGATGTCGTGGTTCAAGACCTGTAAGCTCTGCGGCACGTAGACCGGTGTGAGCACTCAGCATGACAGCCAGGTACACATTCCACTGGAGGAACGTCTTACGAGGAAACTCATCGAATACTCGTTGCATATCCTCTGGCCGAAGTGTGTTACCTACCTCTTCACCGTCTCGTAACGGGACGAGTTGAGTCTTATCATCGAGTGGTTCCTCGAGTTCTCGACCGAGATTACGACCGTTGTACAAACCTCGCTTGATGGCTGACGCATATATCAACCCCAGGGTCCACTTGTACTTAGCTGCTGTCTTAGCAGCTCGGATACTCGAGAGTTCAATGAATGAACGCTCTAGCTGATCCATCGTCACCTCGTGTATGTCGTACTCACCGATTCGTTCAGACCACCAGGTGGCTTGCTGAATACGATTGCGGTACTCCCGAGAGGAAGTCGGTCGATACTTCTTCGTGTACATCGCACGATGTTCCACCCAGTAATCAATAATGTCCTTGAACGTCGTGCTCTCGTTCTCGGTAATTTGATTCTGGGGATCATGGAGGAAGGCTTCTGCCACACTGTAGCAGCGTGAGCTACACGCATAGACGCGCACTACATCTCCTAGATACCTCTTACGTTTACCGTACACATGACCGGTCATGCTCTTAATGACTGGTCGATGGCATTCTGGTGCCATGCACGTAAACTTACTTTGTCTTGACAACGGGTTCTCCTTTCATTAAATCCATTGCAAATTGCCTTTCCATTGGAGTCCAGAGCAGTTCAGTCGGTACGTCGGGATACTCCATAAGAATGTCCGTGACGTTAGGCATAAAGAATCCAGTGAGTTTATCTCTCGCCTGGATGATCTCTGCCATCGCCCCTTGGTATAACTTATTGGTCCCGAAGAACTGTCTGCTCCAGACACTTGCCTGATACCAGTGATGATTGATTGTCTCTGCGAGAGACTGTCGATCTACGTCGATCAGGCGATTCCGCACTTCGGCGAATGAGAACGTAGGCTGCTGTAGATCTCCTGCCTCACAACAGTCGTAGTTTCCACTCTTCATACCCACCCATAAGAATAGGTAGTGCGCTAATGCGACCGAACCTTCGTCCGGCCATCTATCCCATACTGCCTCGAACTTAGGTAGGAACACCGTCGGTGGATTTGCTCCATCGGGGTGATACCCAAATTGATCAGAAGGAACTTGCGTCCCGTCGGGCAGGGTCATGTTGCCGAGTTCAGATATAACAAACCCTTGAGTGACTGCCAGTTGCCTAATACGCTGGCTCACCATCTGCCCGACCTCTAAGGGACGCTCGAAGATATTATCCAGCGTTAGCTTGCGTAATGCAGCTAGTCGCGGATTATCTCTAGCGAAGTAATCGTCTATTGGATTGGAACTACGCTTCGCTCGTAGCTTCAATGCCTCTTGGTAATTCTTGTCCATCGTAGTTAATTCCCCCATTGATTAACTTTGCTTTGATGAGAACAGCAATGACTGCTTCGTCCCAGTCATATCGCTCGCATTCATCCTGACCGATTATCTGTATCCCGGCTTCCCGCAGATCCAGGTATCGATCATCGTCCTCAAATCCGAGTAACCAATTTGGTGTCACTCGGAGAATGCGGCACATCTGTATCAATCTCTTCGTTGTTATCTTCACCTCTCCATTCTCTACCCGACCGATCCACCAATACTTCGGTGCTGGTTTGGGTAGCAACTTTGTTGCTTCTGCCTGGGTAAATCCGAGCAGTTGGCGACGCGCCCTGAGACGTTTAAGAAATTGCTTCTCTGGTTGCGCCGAGTTCCAGTTCATGTTTGATCCTCTCTCTTTCATGTTTCTCCTGTGAGGATAGTAGCTAATAACAGAGTGTCACGTCAACACCTTCTAAATACACCATGGCACTAATCTGCCACACTTTGATAAATTTAATTGACATGCTCTCCTGTACTTATTATCTTCTGTAGAGCTTCCTTGTAAGGGGCGGTTACATCAACGGATTACGGGGGTATTAGATGAGCCAAAGACCAGATCCTGATCGTCTGTATGACGTAGGCGCAGTCGCAGAGTTCCTGCATGTGCATCGCAAGACGGTCTACGAAATGATCAAGCGTGGAGCCTTGAACGCACCGGTGATTACTGGTGGAAGTAAGGGGCCTCGACGTATATGGGGCAGTCAAATACTCAGCGTCATAGAGCACGGGCATGACGGGCAACACAATGAGTACGAATAAAAAAAAGAGGACCGGCGCGATCAACACCGATCCTCAAACAACAAAAGCACCAAACGGTGACTTTGTTGATAGCTTACCACAATACATTTCAGAGAACGCATTGTTCGACGAACCTCAGCATGACATAGAGACTCGGTACTTTTACGGGAAAGGTTGGAAACACGCCTCTCGAGGCGCAGCCTCCTGGTCACTACACCACATCCAATCATCCGGGGTTTGGTACATCGTCAATGAACAAGGTGGTTGGGTACAAGTCATAGAAGGCAACACCCCTACTGCTGCACAGGCATTCAATCTGTACGCAGAGATTTCCCAATACCAACGAGAAGAAGGCGGCTTATTAAAAGCTATGGAAAGGATACGCATAGGAGATGGAGACATTCGATCAGATAGTCCAGAGGCAGAAGGACAACATTCACCAGTTTGAAACCTGTTGGGATGCAGTCAACGGGAGTCGTGGTGAGGCCACTAAAGCCCGAGCAGAACAGCTTGCCATAGAGGACACATTTGGTACTGCCGAGGGAAGCAATCAGGCAGCCAGGGACAAGTGGTTACGGGAGAGACAGAAGGACAGTACACGATGGCGCTCGCTGGAAGCGGACATAACTAATGCAGCAGCCGTCGTAGCAGAGAACGAAGGGCGAAGAGAAGCCTTGAAGTACACCATCCGACTGACTGAGCGTGAGTTGGAGTACGCAATAGCGCAGAAGCGAGGAACGAATAATGACTGATGATACAACATTCCAGGAACAGCTCGATAAAGAAGGACTGGAGTCTGGGTCAAAGATTCAGTTCAGTGTCCCTGACGTGCCATACAGCGCGATTACATACGACCTGAAGGACGATCCTAAGTTAGCCATGTGGCTGGCAGACCAATGGAGACTGGCCTATCTCGAGCAGTTCGATGAGGGCGTAGCTACCAACGAGGAAGCACCAGCCCCAGTGATACAGGAAACCACGCAGGAGATAGAGGCTGACGGACAGCCAATGTACGAGGTTCGCACTGTAAATGGTGACACGTTCCCTGTGTGTCCTGTCCATAAGTACAACGGGAACCCGAGTCGGTTCTTTCTCAACACCTACCCGCCCGAACAACGGTTCATGTTCAAGTTCGAGAACGTCGGACTACAGGAGAACACCTGGTTCTGTGGTGGCAAGGAAATAGTGGGCGGCAAGACGGTCTACTGTGACCGGTTCGTCAGCGAAGCAGACTTCAGACAGAAGCACATTGTCTTTTAGGGGGAACAGATGAACAACTGGGTAGCGACACGACTCGGCGTATTGATTGATGAATGTTCTCTCTGCTACGACCCCGTCTACTGGGAGTCTGGCAAGAAACGTAATGCTCAGGATGGTGAGCGTCATGGCTGTACTTATGCTGACGCACTCGCTGCCAGTCGCAGGAGACTAGCCGGTCCTATACCCACCTACGAGAGAGAACTTATCGAGGAACTCTATTCCTCTGACGTAGAGAGTGAGTTACCTGAGAGTGCTGATGAAGAGTGGACTATCAAGGTGGAGGTGGAACAGTCTTGAAAACTCCACGAACATCCTTCCTTCCCCATCTGCACACCTATTCGTTCGAGGATGGGATAACGGTGCAGCTTGGGAAGTTCGAGGACAGGCGTGACGGTCTGACAGCAGAGGCAACGTTCTTATGTGACGGCACACTGATTCAGTTCGGTAAGCTCAATCTCTCATCAGCAGCAGCGAGAAAGACACAGGCTAAGACCCTGGCTGAGTCCCATCCAGCGGTGAAGCTGGCTGATTGGACTGACGCTTTACTCAACATCACGTATACCTCTACCGAGCAATGGCGTACCGGTACTGAGCCAGTCGTGGATCTCGCTACGGTGGAGATGGATTACGAGCGTGAGGTGTCACTCCTCGAGCCACTCATACCACTCGACGGTATCGTCGTGGACTTTGGTGACGGGAGTGCCGGGAAGAGTCTCTTCGTACTCGCTCAGTTAGCCACAATCGCGTCAGGAAAGCCCATACTGGGCATGAGTCCGACTGAGACTGGCAATGTACTGCTGTGTGATTGGGAGGACTCTCCTGCCACGCACCATGAACGGCTTGCTGCGGTCTGTGCCGGAGCGAATATCACCATCCCGGAGGGTAGCTTCCTGTACCAACGGATGGATAGGTCACTCATAGATTCTCTCACGAGGTTACAGAAGGACATCAAGGAGCACGACATTAAATGTATTGCTATTGACTCTTTGGGCATGGCCTGTGGTGGTGACCCGAGTGACGCACAACTCATCATCCAGTCGATGGTAGCTGCGCAACAGTTAGGTATACCGACCATCATGATCCACCACATCTCAGCAGAGATGAAGGGTAAGGAATCAGAACGTCCTTACGGGAGCATCTATGTCCGTAACGCAGCACGAATGTTATTCAGGTTGGACAAGAAACAAGAACTCGACCTGGATGAGTCGAAGGTATACGTCACTAATACCAAAGCAAACCGAGGCAGGCTCCGGTCCCGTATGGCATGGGATGTGGAGTTTGTGAACGACGATAAAGAACATATGCAGAGTGTGACCTATACCAGAGCACTCGCTAATGACTATGAAGAAGATATGAAAAAGCCTGCCAATCAGATGTCGGTGAAGGACTTTCTCATACAAACGTTTGACGAGAACCCAACAAGTGCCTATTCAGTGGCGCGTCTTAAGGATCTCATTAAGGAGGATCTCGGTAAGGACATCAAGGAAAATTCCTTACGCAACACGCTGTCCAGGGGTAAGAACGAAGGGCTGTTCTACATCTACAAGACAGACGATAACGGTACTAACTGGTGGCAGTTAGCGGAGGCCGCACCTGATGCGCACCCTCTTCTTTAATACCCCCCGCACCAAGGTGCGCACCAAGCTACCACCACCCCTAATGAAATTAGGGGGTGGTGCAGGGCGCATGGTCTGATGAACGAACACAGACACTACTGGCAGTATCCAGGTTTCGAGGATGAGTTGACCAACACTCGTTACTGCAAGACCTGTGGTGCGAAGAAGGTGTATGAGCGTCTCGTTGATTACGAGCCGAACCCGTGGGAGTTAGCTCGGTTAGCCAGAAAGAGAAAGAAAGAAGAGCAGTCATTGCATGGTCCGCAGGGTCGTGTTGGCAGACCTAAAGGGAGTACGAAGTGAAACGCTCCCGCCTGAAGCCACGCTCTAAGAAGATGGCAGCTAAGTATGTTGAGCGTAGGAAGCTAGTAGAGAAGCTACTGAAAGAACATCCGCAGTGTGAAGCACAAGTACCGGATGTATGTACCACCAAGAGTGTAGATGTACATGAAGTGTTAGCCAGGTCACAGGGAGGGTCGATACTGGAACGCTGCTCGACAGATGCTCGTGGTACATGGGTTCAGTGCATAGCTGTGTGTCGTGCATGTCACGACTTCATAGGTAGAGAAGTAAAACAAGCAACAGAAATGGGATTAAGGAGAAGAAGATATGGATAGCGACTGGAGAGTATTACCTGGGGAGATCAGCGAGGGTGGTAGAGAATATGTGCTTGAAGAAAGATATGAGTGGGTAGATGCTGACCGAGCGTGGGAGCTACTGAACTACTCGATTGGCAACCGGAAGATCGGTGGTCCGGTTCTTGCTCACCTCGTAGCTGACATGAAGTCAGGTACAGATTTCAAGCGGCTAGAGGAACCGGTGCAGCTTGATAGTGACGGTAAGCTAATGAACGCTCACCATCGACTAACAGCTATAGTGCAAGCCAAACAACCACAGTTCCTACGAATAGTGCGTGGGTTCCCGTCTAGCTACTACAAATATATGGACCAGAGTCGTGCGAGAAACGCAACCGATACTTTGTATGTGGAACAGGTTGATAATCCGAAAATGGTCGCACGAACTCTGAAATTGTTGGAGCAGATTAACCAGTCCTCGCGCATCAAAGACTATAGAATGCGCAACAGTCACGTCAGCTCGCTACATGACAGGCTTCCTGACACCTCGGCTTCTATTGAGTTCGGCAGGATTGCGTGTGAAGAGGTAAAGGTTCAGCAGCAAACATACGCAGTAAGTCATTACATATACGACCGCGTAGATCCGATGAAAGCGAAGTCGTTCTGGGATATCTACCTAAATGGTCCCCGTCACGATAAGCTGACCGCCCCGAACGCTTTGTTTTACGAACTCAACCGCCAGGTGAATGAAAAACAACAGGCCCGACAAAAACGTATCGAACACCAAATAACTCCCGTCGAGGTGTGCATAGATATACACGATGCGTGGATGCACCATGTCCGGAATGAGCCGCTCGATACATTTGAGGTAAAGCAGAATGAGGCGTGGGAGGACCTGGTATCAACAGTCCAGTTGGTACTGGCGTGAAAGAAATTAAGGAGAAGAAGATATGGCAACACAGACGTTTGAGAGAGCGAAGAACAGACTAAGGAATAGCGACATTACTCGTACCACGAAGGAGTACGACGGTGAGCTGTACGAACTTGACATCTACCTGATGGAAGTTACCCCGGACATAGCTCAAGACTTATTGAACAACCAGGTAGTCAATAGGAATATATCCAAGACGCAGTTGAAGCGATTCGAGTCGGCTCATTCGGGTGGGTACTGGTGCTTCTTGGGTGACCCGTTGCGTATAGCTAACACTGGAAAGCTCATGGACGGACAGCACAAGCTCGTGTCCCTGATAGAGGCAGATCGCTCAGAGGAATTTCTAATCATTGAAGGGCAACCTGAATCTATCTTTGATCTCATTGACCAGAACAGAACCAAACAACTCAAGGATATTCTGAAGAACGCTGGTGCTACTGACCCTAACGCTCAGTCCGGCATCGTATCTATGCTGTGGAAATTGAAGTACAACCCTATTAAAGCAAGTAGGTACGGGTTAGCAACCAACCCGAGTTTGCGTGAAGCCAGACTGTTCTGGAAGTCATTAGGTGGCGATGATACGTTCCATTCGCTCAAGGTATTCGGTGCTCTAGCTAATCGTGAAGTGCGATTGAGTCAGACTGTTGCAGGTACGATGCGATACATCACGGACTTAGACGATGCGGCAAAGTCACAGCGCTTCTGGTCTTCACTGATAGAGGGTACAAACTTTGATGGCCGTGATGATCCGGCACAACGATTGTGGAAGTTCCTTAACCTGGAAGCGGTCAAGCGCGAGAATACACGCGGTGCGAACTCACGTAGGTTCGATGATCATGAAGCGTTAGCGTGGGTGTACTTTGCTTGGACCAACTACAAGGCTGGCGCTCGACTACGAAAGTTTGAGCCTAACAGCAGCATCTCTCAGAGCATGAAGGAATTAAAAGAGGATGCAGTTCGATTGATTAAGGAGCAGTAAACATGCCAAAGAAAAGTGAATTGCAAATGTATCAGGGCTTGAAATTCAAGCATGACAAATACGATTTTGCTGATCGGAAATGGTTTTTAGAAAAGGATCGCCCATTTAAGACCCCATTTGACGCAGTGTCTCACTGCATTGACAGGCTCGAAGATTGGCCGGACATTTATGACGAACTCACGACAGAATTTTGTCCATCTTTAACTTATCAAGAAGTGTTAGGCGCTCTATTGCTTGCCCGTGATGTCATTGAAGAGCGTGACGATGAGTACGACTGAGGCCAGTAAGAGGGGGCGCAACAATCGCAGTAGAGGACTAGCGGTAGAGCGTAAGGTGCGTGACATCCTTGCTCGACTAGCTCAGACTAAGAGCTTCCGTAACCCCTCGACCGGCTCGGCCATCGCTGATGTAGAGACAGAGCCAGGTGGTATCTGCTTGCTGTGCGGCTCGGCTGACACCGATGGATTAGCAGTAGAAGTGAAAAGTTTTCAAGGCGATACCCCTAAATGGTTACAGCGTGGCCTGGCACAGAATGATGCCGCCGTAGCTCAGACCGGTAAGACCGGGTTAGTAGTCATATCCTGGGTGCATAAGGCTAAACGTAGGTACTTCGGCCTGTTCGAGTTGGACTGACTCGGCTAGTTCTGATTGCTCGGCTACCACTGGTCGGCTGGCACTGATTCGCAGTGGCCGCCGGTGGCCCGCTCGGGTCGCCCGCGCCGCCCGGCCTGGCTAGCTACCCCCCTGCCCGTGCCGTCCCGAGTGCGTACCAGGTGCACCCCCGGCAGAGTTTCGCCCCCGCAATAATCCACAAGGGGCGCGCCTTTTCGCAGTGTTCGCAGTAACCAGGGGCGATCTTTGTAATGGTCATTACTTGCCCCCCTTGCGTGTATTGTTCTCAGGTATAAACGCGATCCCACAGTTGCGATCTTGTAGCTTGTCAGTGTCTAGGCATAACCGGCACTCTACGCACGAGATGCCCCGGGTTAGCCAGGGGCACGGGATCAACTTCACGCCGTGCAATGTAAAGGCGCGATCCTGGTTTGGGTATTCGTCAACTATCACGGCGGGCGCGTATCCTTGCGCCACTATTGCCGGGATTTGATCCGGTGAATCTGCAGATCCTAACACCTGCGCGCCTTGCCAGGCGTCACGCTTCACCGCCGGCCAGGCGTGCGTATATGTATAGGCGGATCTTTTATGCTTGCGTTGTGAGTGTCGAACCATTGCCGATCCCACAATGCCCGCGGCGGCGGGTGTTTTACAGTCCCCTACCACATGCACCCGGAGATCGTGCCGGCCGGTTAGCTCATCAATTAGATCCGCCTCAAGTGTTGCGATCTCTACATCATCGCGGATCGGTTCCTTGCTTATCCTGGTAGTAGTGATCGCCTGCCTGCCCCGGTCCGCATAACATGCGATCCCGTTGTCAGCTTGCAACAGTGCGCAGGTTGCCGGGCATGTTGCCTTGCTTGCATGGGTGGCACTCATGCCCCCTAATTTTTTATTACGTGAATACTCTACAGCTATAGCGGGTCCGTCCATTGTGTGATCCTTTTGTTGTTATGGGCTCGGGGCGGTTGATCGCCGCAGTTAATCCCGTTGCCCGGTGTTTTTGTCAAGGTGTTTTAGTATTGCCAGGCCTATCAAGTCGCCGCTATGGGCGTTCTGGTGGCCTGTTTTTTTCCTACTTTCCTAATTTTTGGCATTAACTAGCCAATAAGGACCGCGATCAGGTAATCGCGATCCCTGGTTGGTTATTTAATGACAAGAGCATTCGCACCTGTTACCAGGCAAGGCGCGATCTTGCGGTTCTAGGTAATAAATGCAATCGTGATCTTCACTATCAGATCCGATCTCTACCATTGCGGACTCATCCACGCCGTGATCATAGGCAACGGTGGCGCAATCATCGCAGATCGGGATCGCCGGGTTCGTTGCGCGTGGCGGCATTAGTCCACACTGTGGACACTTCACGATCTCACTCTCAACCATGCGCCCCGCGTGATCTGCGATCTGTGATGTATACGCCCCGCACCGGTTGCATACGTTGTGATCGTGCTGATAGCAGGATTCCGGATCGGCGGTGCATACTTCACGCAGATCCCATTTACCCCGCGCGCCTGGTGTTGCGTTTACTTTGCTTGTCTTATTGTTTGCAACGTCTACTAATAGAACATCTATCCCCATATTGATCGCCTGGTTTAGTGTTTTGTCATTCATCCTAGATACTCCATACTTCACTAATCAGATCGTGATCCGCCTGTGATATTTCTTGAATTGGTCCCCTGGTTAGCTCATGCGTCAAGGTTTGCCGGATATAGTGGCACTCTTTGAATGCTTGCGAATCACGCCACCCGGAAAACTCACAAGATTGATACTCATAGCAATCTAACAACCGGAGCGCCGCCAGGATCTGAATCTGTCGCCGGGGCGGGTATGCTTCCGAATAGATAAACAGTAACGGCGCGATCTCGTATTGATACGGTACGCAGTCCCATACATAACCAGGCAAGCGATCAGAATCTGAATCATGCCCCCGGGTGTCTTGATATTTCGCGTGTATACTCTCGAGATTAGCTAACCGCAGGATCTCCCCTGTAGCGGTTAAATCCTCGCGCCTGGTTTGGTTGTCACCGTATGCAACGGTTAACAGTGTATCGATATGCTTCTTACTGACTATATGTGCTGACATTGTTTTTTCCTTCTGATTTTTTTGTGGCCAGTGTGTTTATTGCGCCTCTCCCAGGCTTAACCCGGGATTCCATTTATTAAGTACGCAGGCGCGACGCTTGACGAGCGCTGTAGTTAGGCGCTCGGCATTATCTCGCAACAATTGCGGATCGTGTAGCGTGATCGTCCTGGCTTGTAAATCCAAATCGTACAAATTGATGTCGTTTAGGAATCTCCAAGCTACATCCTTTTTAAGGATGCTCGATATTTTCTTAATGTCTTTATCTGTTGGATTGCCGACACTGCGCACGATCTGCACGATACCCGGAACCGTTGCCGGATTGCTTCCGTGGTTAACGTCGCGCCCCCACTCATACGAAGTAAAGATCCGGGCTGCCAGGCTATCAAAATCAATCGTGCGATCTTCTGTATTTTCTACAGTGTGATCTATGATCGCTTGTAGCCATGCCATTTTATACGTATTGGTCATTTTGCAGGTAGCGATCGCGTTCTCTATTTGTTCGATAGTGTGATCGTTGCTAGGCATTGTTGCACCTACAATCACAGTAATAATCTAGTGATGCGTATCCGTCGCACCAGAAGCTATTCTCTGGCGCGTCCTGTTGCCCGCATCCCAGGGTTAAGGCGTATTCGACAGCATCGGACCAATAACGATCGTGGAGTGTTTCACTACGCTCTAACCATTCAACCGGCAAAAGGTTCGAATGTGTCTCAGTAGTAGCGTATACGCACTCATTACAGACTTGCTTTCTTGCTTGTGTGTTTAATGTCTCACCAGATTGCGGGGTGTTTCCCATGTGCACCGTTCCTCTCTTCTGTGCTTTTGTTGTTAGGGAAACCCTAACATATATTTTTCTTTATTGTCAAGGCATCACCGGAATACGTTGATATAACTATCGATTAGGGGGAGACAACCGGGGCACTATTATTCTTATTATTTTCTAGCCTGGTATTTGATAGGGGCGATAGCTCCCGATCTACACTCAGGCGTGCTGTGTCAATCGGGACTATCAGATATAAAGGTATCTACCAGGCTACGAACCTAACCCGGTTTAGTTCGTGGGGTTGTGTCGTTTAATGTGTCGTATAAATAATAGGCACGGTTAATCCGTTACCCCGTAAGGCTTTTAATATTTTGTCGGGCAGATTAATAATCTGCTGTCTTGCCTGGTTTGCGTGATTCGCGGATCAAATGGCACGATTGCACGCGCACTGGGCGGGGCCCGCGGGCGGCAATTCGCGCGGCTTCCTCTTTAGGGATGGGGGTCCTCAAAGATAATTCAGTGGAATCCTGAGAGAGATATTGGAGTGCCTCCTGGGTAGCCCATAGTTTGTGGTGGGATAGGAGGAGGAGACACTCCGGTTAGAAAGGAGAGGAACCTATTAGGGTTCACCCTATCACCGAATATAGTTGATCCGTTACACTGTTTGCAAGGGAGAGCGTTTTTTATGCCGAAGAGTAAGTATTTGAAGAAGAAGGCTCCGTATAGGAAGAGTAGGTATTAGATGGCTAAGAATTGGATTAAGGGTGCTATTAAGCGTCCTGGAGCGTTTAGGGCGAAGGCGAAGAAGGCTGGTAAGTCTACATCAGCGTTTGCGAGTGCCGTAACGAAGAATCCCGGTCGGTACTCACCGAGGACTGTGAAGCAAGCGAGGTTGGCTAAGACGTTAGGGAGATTGCGTAAGCGTCGATGAGTGAAGAGTTAATACAGCAATTAGACCCGAAGAGGGATTACGGGGTGCGCACGTATGAGGACGTGGTGCGCGAGGTTCGTGAGGGGAAATTGATTCTGAAAGAGGGTCCTACTCACCAGCCGCTCATTAACGATACTCGTGGGTTAGCTGTGAAGGGTACTGGGACCTGGAAGATACAGCAGCCGTCAGAACCCCGTATACACACGAAGGCTGTCTTTCTTGAGAGAGCGCATAGTGATTTCGAGGCTGTCTATGGGGCGATGATCGAGTCTGCTGTCAAAGGTGACGTTCGAGCGCAGAAGCTCTTTATGGAGTTATATGTCGGTCGCCCGAAGGAAGTAGCTGAGGTAGTGGAGAAAGAGGTTGTGAACCGGTTATTTGAACTGGCCTTACAGCCGAAGGAAAAGGTGCTGGATGTCTGACTTCCCTGCTATATGGGAGTTCATTAACGATGGGGACCCCTACGACCCGTGGGACTGGCAAGCTGAGCACATTCATACACAGGCCCATAAAAAGCGTCTCATACTGGCGTGTGGACGGAGAGCTGGAAAGACTACCGCTATTAAGGCAGAGATAGTCAGAGAAGCCTTACAGCCAAGAAAAGAACAATTCGGTGTGTATCACGCCCCCTATATCTACGTGATAGCACCTAACTACGAGCTAACGATGAAGGTCTGGGAGCCTGTCTGGAACCTGTTTGTGGGTCCTGGTGCTCCGCTTAAGGATTATTATGCCGGGCATGACAAGACCCGTAAGCTCGTTGAACTACAGAACGGTGCTCGTATCCAAGCAAAATCTGCCGACGATCCCACGTCCTTGCAGGGAGATCGAGTTACCGCAGCGTTTGTCGATGAGGCTCACGACTTGAATCCTGAAGCGTGGGCAAACTTCATGCCCGCACTAGCCGATTCTGACGGGAGGCTCGTGGCTATCGGTATCGCCAGAGGGAAAGGTAATTTCCGTACCTACTGGCAAGTTGGGCAGGAACAAGACCCCCGTTACTACTCCGCTTCCGTTACGTCACTTGAGCACCCGAACATAGATGAAGAGGCTCTTGAGGAATTCAAGCGTGACCTCACCGACGCGCAATACAGACAGCAATACCTCGCTGAATGGGTCGAGGACGATGGAACAGTCTTTAAGAATTTCGATGATTGCTTCGATTCTGAATGGGAAGAACCCCAGGAGTCTCATTACCTGATGGGCTTAGACCTTGGCAAGATTGAGGACTACACAGTGGCGTATGTGGTGGATATCGGACGTATGCAGTTCGTTGCTACTGACCGCTTTAACGGACTTGATTACACGCTCTTAGGGCCACGTATAGCCAATTTGTATAAACGATACCGGTGTCAGACCGTACATCTGGACGGATCGGGTATTGGTGAGCCGGTAGCAGACATGCTCAGGAACGAAGGGTGTGCAGTCTCGAGTTTCAAATTTACGAACGATTCAAAGGCCCGGCTGGTTTCTACCCTTGCGGCGGAGGTAGAACACGGTCGGGTGCACTTTGGTAAGAACGACGAAGTATTGAAGAAAGAGATGGAACTGTTCGAGGGTTCGGTTCTTCCAGGCGGTGGAGTCAAGTACTCACACCCCCCTGGCTACCACGACGATGCTGTGATGGCAGCAGGACTCGCGGTGATGAAAGCAAAAAAGCGGCAAGGCACAGCATCAGGTGTGATGCGCAGGGATTATGTGACGTTTGGATAAGCTATGACTACTCAGGATTACATAGACATTATTGATGATGATTATGGCCGGTTTAACCGCCTCCGGTACGAGGTCTGGAACGGCTATTTCGACAAGATCAGGGACGATAATGACTATTACAACGGTAATTACCCCAACATTGGGGAGATCATCCCTCGTGAATACAGGGAATCAGGTATGGGAGCGACGATCCCTCCTACTGCGCGGAACGCAGTGGACAATGCGGCAGACCATATCCTCACCACCCCTCGTGTGTACGTGCCGGTACGTCAAACAGACAACGATCAGCAGTTTCAGCAGGACCTAGCCGAGCGAAAACGCCAGTTTTTGGCCTCTTTTTGGCACAGAGTAGAGACTGATTACTCAAATCCACTAGGAATCGGGCGTAAAAAGCTCGTAAAAGACGGTCGAATCGTCATGAAAAAGGAGATTCGGTGGGATATTATCCCTGATCCGCCATCAGAAAACGCCTCCAGAGGCGATAAACAACGCTTCAGGAACCGATTGAAGAAGCTCACACAGTCACAGTTCCTCTGGAGAGTGAGTGTCTGCCCGAACGAAACTATCGTGCATGATATAGACGATCCCAGTGACCCGAAGTTCGTATACGAGTTCTATGAGATCTATCCTGACGAAGCGAGACGGCGGTTCCCTGATTACGCAGATGAGTTCTATGGGACCGATACTGAGAAGCTCGAGTTCGTTGAGTTATACACCAAACCGCACAAAGATGATCCTGGTTCCCATGTGATGTGGGTACAGGGCCGACGTGTGATGGATGAGATCAACCCCTATAGCTGGGAGACTTCTGCATCTACAGACGAACAGAAGGATTATGACGGCTATATCCCCTACATCATCAGGGATTCAGGCTGGGGTGAAACGACCTCAGATAATGACCCGTCAGACCGCTATGTCGGTATCTTGCGGTACATACACCCTGTACTACAGGCAGAAGCACGGCAATTAACTGCTGTGGACATTCAATTGCGCTACTCAACGTTCGCCCCGGTTATTACGAAAAACATCATGGACGATAATACGCCTATTGAGGTTGGCCCTGGTAAGCGGATCAACTTGGTGGACGATCAGGAAATCAACTTCGTGAAACTGCCTGAAGTACCGTTATCAGCGTTCCAGATGATGGATAAGGTACATCGCTATACGTCTGAACTCTCGAAGCTCGGGGCGCTGGGTGGGCAGCCGCAACGCGGAGTGGAGTCTGCGACTGAGGCTGATTTGAACGTGAGGAACGCAGCAGTCAAGCTGGCGAGCTGTGTCCACGCATTACAGGCATGTATCGCAGTCGCCTCCAGACAGGCGTTCCAGGACATACAACACATCCTCGAGTCACCTATCACTATCGGTGGCGGTCCGCGGAGACAGGCCAGTGAGATCACCATTAAACCGTCCGAGCTTGATGATTACTACGCAGTGGACGTGGAGCTACACACCTCTGATCGGTCAGCGATTGAGATGCGGGACATGATGGTCTGGTCCCAACTGTACCGTACTTATAACGGTATGTTGAGCGCAGAGACAGCTATGGAGAACTCAGGTATCGAGAATCCACAGCAGGAATTACTAAAAGCGTCAGTGAATACCCTCTTTATGTCACCACAGGCGCAACAGGTGCGCACCATGATGATGCTCAAAGGACTCCAGTCACAGGCAGCAGAAGTATTACGAGCGTTCCAGCAGGAACTGTTACAAACACAGCAACGTCCTCCGCAGCAAGGAGCCGGTGAAATGATAAGCGGTACTGAACAGATCACGATGGAGGAACTCGCAACTCCGTCTGGTATGGAAGAGGAACTGGCTATCAACAGGCAAACAAACGTAGTGAATGAGATGAGGTAATGGCAGGAGAACTTTCTTCCCTGATGAGTGACGCAGCCAGGCAGGTCACAGTGCTGAACGCAATGGCACTGGACTATATCGCTGATGCGTTCTCGACTCCCGAAGAGGCCACAGTGTTCACGGCCACATTCGACGAGATGCAGGAAACCTTTGCAGCACACGGTCACGGTTCAGATCTAAGCACCTGTACCGACCCATTCTGCATGGAAGCCAAGATCGCCATCATTGAGGCACTACAAACGATTATGAATCCCCAGCAAGGAGCACAACAATGAAGTGGTGGGAGAAAATAAAAGAGGCCGTCACGGACGCGCTGATCAACATCGGTAACAATAGTCCTGAGATGGTCGCATATGCCAACTACAAGTATGCGGAGACAGAAGAACTACTTGAGCAGATCGAAGGCGATATCTCTTTCGCTGAGGGAAACGCATTTCGTGACAGGATCCGGAGTGTCCGCACGACACAGGAGCTGTTCGACGAACTGGAAGCAGTAAACCAAGAAGCGATTGCGCTCGGTGCGCAAATGAGAGCCACACCTGGGAAAATAAAGGCAGCCAAAGATGCGCTGCGGAAGAGTACCCGCATAGACGATGATTCGTACATGGGGCAGTTCCCTAACCTGACAGTCGCTGACGTGGAGGGCTTGCGGAAGGAAATTGACAACGCCAAGACGTGGGAGCAGATTCGGCAGGCCGAAAGTAATATCAGTCGTGCACTCGGGCGGGGTGCGGACGCTCCTCGTACCGGGGCCTCTCAGGACGATGCGTCAATATTTGAGTTCACTGGTAACGACCTCACGTCAGGGACCCGCGAGGAATCGGGATTCGGTACGCAAACCGAACAAATAAATCGAATTTTGGGAGCCGACTGGAGAAACGGCAAGATAATTCCTCTCGCTGACGAAAGCGAGTTCGAGCTGCAAAGCTATGACGCAGCTACAGGGGCATACAAGAGCCTAGGTATATACCAGCAACAGGACAATGGCCGAGTTATCAAGATACGGAACACTGCGTTTCCAGATCCGTCGAAAACTCGGTGGGGCACGTACACGGATGGAACCGGTACCTGGCAGTACGACATGGACGACCCCCAGGGGCAGCGATTCAGAATAGCGGATGCACAAGAGCAGTTTACGTTCCAGGAACGCCTCAATCCAGCTACAGGACAGTACGAGACGTTCCGTGTAGACGAAACAGGGCGGATTGTTGGTGATTCGCTTGGCACGTCCTACGACGTATTTTCAGGTGAACGTGGGTTTGGTGAGGATGTACGGCAGTTTAACGTCACAGATGCGCGGCTGAGGGATCAGTTCGCTAAGACTTTCGGACTACAGGAGCGACAGTTCGGGGAAGATGTACGTCAATTTGATACCACTTTTGGTGAGACGCAACGCCAGTTCGATACGCAAGAGAACCGAATGGAGCGCACGTTAGCTGCGAATAACTACTTCAACAGCCTTGAGGAGCTGGGTAGGAACTACCGCACGTTCATTCAGACAGCGCCCCAGATGGCTAACGCAGCTACGAACCAGGGTCAGCTAATCGCAGATATCCTGCGTTCTGGTGGAGACGTACTTGCTAGAACATACTTCACTCGTGGTGGTATTTCTCCGTTACCGGAGATTACACAGGCTGACTTGATCAACAACCTCAATAGTGAGATGGCAAAGATTCAGCAGTTCGAGGTAGACGCGACCACAGCCGAGAACCGAAGGCGGGAGGCTGCGGATCTCCAGCGAGCGCAGGGCGAGTACGCTCAGTTCAAGTCAGATCGCCAACGCGACGCGCAGCGAGCCTACGACCAATACAAGGCTGGTTTGCGACCGTATCAAGTGAGTTCGGAAGTGTCTACGCCCAACGTGGCCGGATTTGAAGCGGCACGAGACAAATACCGCGAAGAACAGGGAACTGCCGATCAGTTATCAGATATGGCAAAATCATTTGCTCAATTGCCTGACTTCGTTATAGATCAGCAATTTGGTGGGATGGACCGACAAACCCTATCGGACATGGCTAACGAAGCAGCGGGAGCGGTTCGTGCCGGCGGCGCTGTGGATCAAGGCACAATGGAGACACTTGGCTTGCAGTACACAGGGCCGCAACAGTCTCAGTTCATGGATACCCAGACGGTATCTGAAACTGTTACCCCACAGGTAAAAGAGTATTCAGACTGGCTGACAACATCGCAGTTTGGTACGCCAACGATGGGCTTTGACCAGTGGAGTACACAGGTGGGACCGAGCTTCGCGCCCACACCGCTCCTGAATGTACCGCAAGTGCCAGTGCCACACCAAATGACACAGGCAGAGCTGATACAGCAGTCACGAGCGACAACGCCCCCGGCAGTAGCGTCAGTTATGGCAGGGCAAATGCCGACACCAATGCAGTTTGGTGGCTTACCGCTACCCACCTTCCAGCAGTTACAGGCGTTAACCCCGACCGAGCAGGAAATGTTGAATACACGGTTAATGACGGAGTTCAACGTACCGCTGGAAGATGTGGCCTGGCAGTCACGCAGACAGTTCGGTACGCCAAGTATGGAACGTAACAGGGATCTCGCACGATTTAGAGGATACGCAGTCTAATGGCAAAACCTATCCAGTATGACTTTTCGAGTCAGGTACGGTCACAGGGAGTACCGCGCAAGCGTCCTGCGACGCAATTCGGCATACCCACAGGGACGCTGGATGAGAGAAAAACGGCCAGAGAGCAGGAAGAAGAGGAAAGGCGCGGTATCAGCATACCGGGGTTTTTTGGCTCTTTGCTGGACAAGTGGGAAACGATTGACCGACCGATTTCTGACCGGCTAGGAATCCGCATACCTGACATGCCAGGGCCGCTCGATGAAGCTGGTAACTTTGCGTTACAGGAGCTAACGCGCCCATCGACACTGGCTATCGCTGCCGGTGGTGTTGGACTAGCCGGAAAGCTGGGACGTGGTGCGTCGTTAGCTCGTCAGGCAGCAGGTCGGGCCACGGGCGCACAACGAGCCGCTTTGAGAGGGCTGGGTGCAGGAGCGCGAGTAGGCCAGTTCGCTATAGCGCCGGTAGCCGGGGCGAGAGGGATTAGCTTTCCGACTCGGCTGGCGGCTGAGGCAGGGACGGTAGCTGGGTTCAGGGCGGCATCCGAGAAGGTGGCAGAGTCGATACCGGAGACTGCACCTGGCTTATTTAAGATTGGTGCGCCGTTAGCAGTAGGTTTGCTTGGTGGTATGGGTGGTGCGCGAGCCACTATGGGTGCGATGAAGCGGCTCAAGATCAACGTAGCGAACGAAAAGGCATTAGCTGCTGTGGAAGAGGCGTTGGACAAGCAGGAGTTCAACAAGATACTCGAACGCCGTCAGACGCGAAAGAAAGAACTTCAAGCGGAGTTGATGGCTGATTCGCCTGAGATAGCGGCAAGTCGTCGTCTTGTGGACTCACTCACTATACGCTTGGGCCGAGAGCAAGAGGATATAGGAAAGCTATCACGGAAGCCTGATCCGGGTACTGACGAAGGACGGCGCAGGATTCGCCAGCAAATTGACGATGCGAGGGCTAAGGCAAGCGAAACAGAGACAGATCTGGCGAGAGAGCGTCAACGGGTAGCAGAGGCTGATCGTAAAATCGGCGAAGCGAACGAACTTGAGCAGAAGCGACGCGAAGCACTGTGGGCTGATGCGGATGCACGGGCTGACATATTGGGAGCAAGATCAGGGGACGATGTACGTCGTAGGGCGCACATACGGGAATACGCTACAAGAGTGGCACGTAACCAGCAGGAAATACAAAAACTGGCTGACGACATAGCGAGCGGCCACTTCCGAACGGCTGACGGCACATTGATAAAAAACTGGGATGAAACGCCAGGGTTTCTTGGTGGTCGTGAAGATGCAGCGTTATTGCAGCATAATTGGGCGATGCGCGGCATGGCCGGTGGCGGTCACGTATCCAATAAGATCATCGAGTTCGAGCAGATATTGAAAGATGCTGAGGTAGACGGCAGATCGCTTGAGTCAGTGATTCTTGAGGATGGCACAGTGGACCCTTGGCTTCGTGACAACGGGATATTGGACCTAGCTGAAGATGGTTCGTATAAGTTCACAGAAAAAGGAAAACCATACGAAGATGCTATCGAACAGATACGTGGCGATATCGATGTGCAACGCGAGGCAGAACGCCTTGCAGGAATCGAGTTTGAGGATATAACAGGAGAATCATTAGCTGATATCCCTGCCGAAGTGGTCGAGGTGATGCGGGACAGGTGGAACGCAGGTACGATGCCGTACTTTGGTGACATTGTGGAACGGCTTGGGGATGCTACAGGAAGAGGGTACTTTCCAAGATTTGTAAGTGAGGGATCTGAAGCGGTGCTGGCTGGGGGACAACGGTCATTTGGCGGAGCGTTCTTTGAGGAAGGCAGATTGCCAGGGTTCTCTGAAGGTGCTGAGTACCAAAGGCAGATGTTTGAGAACGCGAAGGACATGCGTAACGCCAATCCCGATGATCCGGCGACCTATCTTGGTGACGTAACGCAGGTTATGGGATTACGGCTGAAGGCTGGTATTGACCGAATCAACGCAAAATGGTTACAGGAATCGCTAACTCGCCCAGTACCCGGTATCGGGCAAATGACATTACTGGACCGCTTGATGTCCAAAGGGACGTGGGCCAATGCGAGAAAGTCGTACTTAGCAGCGCAAGGGGACGTGATCAAGCTCACCAAGGCGTTGTCAGGGGTACGTGCACAGGCGGTGAGATCACTCAGTACTCGTGAAGCTCGTGCGATGGCAAAACTCAACACACAGATGCCGAAGCTGGTAGCAGGTACACGCGATCACGCTGTCAAACTAGCTGATGCGATAGATAACATGACCACTGACATGCGAGAAGCTGGTCTTGAAAGTCGAAAGTATTTCGCAAAGCTGAAGGACTTTTCCACAAAGCTGCGCGAGGTGGGAGACGACGACGACATTCACAAGGTCATGGAGTTGATCAGGCGGGCCGATACAGAATACCTCCGAGGTGACAAAAGCCTGACGCAGCGAATTGCGAATATGTCCCAGACAAAGCGAGCAGCGTTCGACCTGGCGACCGGTCAGCCACAGGATGCTCGTGAGTTTCTGCGGGAGACAAATGCTCACACGCTGCGTATGAATCAGCTTGACGGACGAATAGTAGAGATAGAAGACGAATTAAATAATATTCAGCGAGCACTTGCTGACAATGTTCCGGCTCAGACCCGTGTACGGGACTTGTTGGAGACTCTGGAAGAAGCGAAGGCAAGACGAGACACTGCCCGCACGGCATACGAATACGCACAGCAGCGTGCTGATGCGCCGCGAGCGAAGGAGATGATCTCGGGTCGTCAGGCAAAGTTGAATAACTTCATCGGTGGTGGCAGATTCTACGATGCTGAGTTCGCTGACGAG